>Ga0208509_1000006_pt1 | contig 240432 bp, 203 predicted proteins | sample LakWasMeta7_HOW4_2_FD_183857 | JGI IMG/M metagenome (GOLD analysis project Ga0208509, IMG submission 183857) | Freshwater sediment methanotrophic microbial communities from Lake Washington under simulated oxygen tension - Sediment Metagenome... | ecosystem: Environmental > Aquatic > Freshwater...
CAAGGTCATCGTCGTGGCGTGCATGCACAAGCTGCTGGCCATTGCCTACGGGGTGCTCAAGTCCAGGAAGCCCTTCAATGCCGACCATTTGAAGCCGATAGTCACTTGACATTCACAACGGTGTCTTGACCTCACTTTGCAGAACACCCAGCCCCCGCATCCGAGGGGTTGGCGTGCAGGGGTTTTGCGAATCGCCTTTGGGAGCTTTGGCCTTTAGTGACCACATCCATGAAGCACAGAGCCAAATCAGGACAGGAAAAGGGCTATCAGCAGTGCAATATTGCCCATTGTCTCGGTCTTTTTCGCTCGCGATACAAGGTCGGGCGACAACCGCTCAAGCTGCGTGCGATGCCAGTGCCAAATGTAGAAGGCTATTGCTGTTGCAATACCACAAAGAAGTGGCCAAAGTTGTTGCAGCTCTGAGGCGAAAAAACCGGAAACAGTTACTCCGAATGCGGCGACTACCAGACCAAGACCGCCTGAAGATATGTGTGCATGAGAGTAGCTCCCGCAGTTCGCGCAGTAGGCAGGGAGTGTGGGATGCGACAGCCACTTTCGAAAGAAAGTGATGCTGGAAGCATTGCAGGTTGGGCATGTGTACATAGCGAGCCTAGCCACCTGTCCAGCGAAAAAAAAAGTGCCCCTCAAGTTGAGCACCGCACGATACATTGGCCATCAACTCGTCCTTAAGTTAGCTTGCAATATCAAGAGAACTGTATCCTCAACTTGTTGAAAGCATCTCGCCATTCTGTCAGACCAGCAAGCGCCAACGACCGGAGCAGAAGGCCCAGGGCGTACGCCAGAGCGAGGTCAAGGGGGAGGCCGAAGGCCGGAGGACACGAGCGGCGGCGTGCGCCCTGGGCCTTCTGCGGGCGGGCGAAGACAACAACAAAGTCAAGGCAATTGCGCACCCCCCATGCGCCCAGCAATCACTTCGGCACGGCTGGCTAGGTAACCAGAGTTCGGCAACTTCTCGTAGTAGCGCGGCCGCGGCAGCATCACGGCCAAGCGAGCAGCCTCAAAGGAACTGAGCTGGGATGCCGGTTTGCGAAAGTAATGCTGGGCCGCCGCCTCGGCACCAAACACCCCTTCACCCCATTCCACACTGTTGAGGTAAATCTCCAGAATGCGCTGCTTGCTCAGCAGGTGCTCCAGCATCAGCGTCAGCACAAACTCCTGGCCCTTGCGTAACAGCGTGCGCTCGCCGGACAAGAACAGGTTCTTGGCCAGCTGCTGGGTGATGGTGGAGCCGCCCACCACCTTGGGTGGTTTGGGTGCGGGTTTGCCGGGTGCTGCCTTGGCGGGGGGCTTCTGGTTGGCTGCTTTTTGCTCGGCTTTGGCGTTCTTCTCCCAGGCCTTTTCCAATGCGTCCCAGTCAACACCGTCGTGGTTGGTGAAGCCGTCGTCCTCCGATGCAATCACGGCACGCTTGAGGTTGTCCGAGATCTGCGCATAGCCCACCCACTGCTGGCGCCAGCGCAGCGTGCCTTTTTCGGTGGCCAGACGCCAGGCCTCGGAGCGCTGGAAACTGGTGGACTGCGGCGCCACCACCGCCATGGCGGCGATGCGCGCCACAAAAAACAGCTGCAAACCCAGCAGTGCAATGAGCAACAGGCCCAGCCAACGTGCCAGCGGTTTCATTTTGCTTGCGTGGAGATGGAGGCTTCCAGCGTTTCGTCGCGGGTGAACTTGAAGCGCGACACCACCAGGATCTGGTCGGCCTGGCGGCGCATGGCGGGGCTGAAGTTGCCAAACGGGCCCGCCGAACGGGCGATGGCCGCGGCATGGCGGTCCAGGGTGCGGTTGCCCGAGCTCTCGACCACCTCGGTGTCCAGCACACGGCCATTGTGGTTGACGGTGACGATCATCGTGAGTTCGCCATACAGCTTCTTGCCGCCAGACTGCGGGAAGTTTTCCGTGCCCTTGTCTTCAATGGCGTGGCGCAGCGCGTCGTAGTACACGGCATAGACCTCTTCCCGGGCGGCAGGGCTGATGTAGCGTTTCTTGGGCCGCGCGTTTTCCTGGTTGATGCGCCGTTCGATCTCGGCCAGTATCTTCACCAACTGACGTCGTTTTTCCTCGCGCTCCATCTGTTCGGTCTTGGTCGCCGCCTGCTGGGGGTCTGGCGGGGGCAGGGCCTTGAGCTGGTTCTTGACCTGGGCTAGCAGCAGCGTTTGTTGCTCGTGCAGGGCTTCCAGCTTGCGTGCCGATTCCTCTTCCGAAGAATCGCCAAAGTCGGTCAGCGCAGAGGGGGGCAGGGGGCTGGTGGCCCGGCCTTTTTCGGCGTCACCACCACCGGCCAGCGAGGTCTGGGCGATGGCCTTGGCCTTGTCGGGCTTTTCGTTGGTCTTGGCGTTGACCAGAATGACTTCCATGGGCGTGTCTTCAAACACCCGGTTGAAGGTCTCGGGGTCGACAAAGCGGATGGTCAACAGCACCGCATGCACCGCGACGGATGCGAACAGGGCGAGCTGAAGGGTGCTGAGGGACCGCAGGAGTTTCACGGAGCAGGATTATCGTTGGGCGCGTCGGCCGGTTCGCTCACATCGACCGCAATGGCAATCGGGCCGGACACTTCGTCGTCTTCCGCCTCGTCCTCTGCGTTGTCCACCGCATCTTGCTCGGCAACCGGCGTGTCCAGGCGTTCGACGACGGTGCCGCTGATGTCCAGCGTGATCAGGTCCATCTCGCCCAGTTTGACGCGCACCCGGGCGCCGCGCGGCAGGTTTTGCCCGCCCATGACGGGCAGCACCAGGGGCAGGGTGTCGGCGCGCACCATGTTGTCCTTGAAGACGCTGGCCTCCAGCTCGGTGATGCCGTTTTGCTGCAGGTATTTGAGCGTCCAGAAGCGCTCCATGGCGCCCTGGTAGCCGTTGTAGGCGCTGTAGGCCTCGTCAAAGCTGGAAATGATGGAAAACAGGCTGGCATCCTTGGGCTTGAAGGGTGCGGCCAGTGCCGCCGTCTTGCCATGCTGCACGCAGGCAATGATTTGCCACTGGTTGACCAGATCGACATAACGGCGCAGCGGCGAGCTGCTCCAGGCATAACTTTTGACGCCAATACCGGCGTGCGGCTGGGCCTTGGTGCCCATGCGCACCTTGACGCCCGGCGCAAGAGAAGCCTGGCTGCGGTAAATGCCGGGCACGCCCAGCTCGGCCATCCAGCTGCCCCAGGTGCTGTTGGCCAGGATCATGGCCTCGGCCACGATCAGGTCCAGCGGCGCGCCACGCTGGCGGGTGCTGATCTGTACGGTCTCCGTCCCCTGCGGTTCGGCGCCGTCGTTGCCCACCAGGCGGAAGTTGTAGTCCGGCCGGTTGAAGGTCTCCGGCTTGCCGCGGATGATCTCGCGTTTGGCCTTCAGGTCTTTTGCCAGACGGTATAAAAAAGATAGCTGCTCACGCAATGCCGGCAAGGGCTGTGGCTCATTCTCGTGGTTAAAGCCGGGGTCCAGCAACCACGGCTCGGTCACGACGGCGTCGAGCTGGTCATGGCGCAGGTTGTGGGCAATGGACACGCGCTCGATACGCGACTCGTGGTCCTTGATTTCCAGCGTGGTTTCATCCAGCGTCACGTACAGCGACAGCGCCGGGCAGTCGCGCCCAGCCTGCAGTGTGTAGGTCTGCACCAGCGCATCGGGCAGCATCGTGACCTTATAGCCTGGCATGTAGACCGTGGACAGGCGGGTGCGGCCAATCTGGTCCACGGCGTCGCCGGGCTGGATGGCCAGGCCCGGTGCGGCGATGTGGATGCCCAGCGTGATGGTGCCGCTGCCCAGGCCCTGCACGGACAGGGCGTCGTCAATTTCGGTGGTCTGCGAGTCGTCAATCGAGAAGGCCTGTGCGCTGGACAGCGGCAGATCGGTTTCATTGATGGCCGCCGCAGCCAGTGCGGGAAAGCCCGTGCCCTTGGGAAAATTCTCCAGCAGGAAACGCTTCCAGTGGAACAGGTAGGGCGAGGCAATGGCGCCCGACTTTTGCAGCAGTTCCAGCGGCGCGGTATGGGTGGCGCGGGCCGCTTCGACCACGGCCTTGTACTCGGGCGCGTTCTTGTCGGGCTTGAACAAAATCTTGTACAACTGCTCGCGCACGGGCTCGGGGCACTTACCGGCGCCCAGCTCGGTGGCCCACTGGGTGATCTGCAGGGCCAAGACTTTTTTCTTCTCGATGGCAGCCAGCGCCTGGGCGATCACATCGGCAGAGGCCTTGCGAAAGCGCCCCTTGCCGGCGCGGCGAAAGTAGTGCGGTGACTCGAACAGCCGAAACAGCATGGCCGCCTGCTCGGACAGCGGCGCCTGGTCCGAGAAATAGTCACGCGCCAGGTCGGCAAAGCCAAACTCCTCGTCCGGTGCAAACTCCCAGGCCATCTCCAGTTCGATGTCCTGGCTGGCCGCTTGCGCGGTGGCCATGAATTCGGCGGGCGAGGGCTTTTCGAACTTGATCAGCATGTTGGCGGCCTTGACCTTGACCCGCTTGCCGCTGTCGAGCTCCACCTGCGCCGACGACTCCGCTTCTGACAGCACCCGACCGGCCATGAATTTTCCGGCTTCATCAAACAATAAAAACATAGGTCGGCATTGTCCCATGCCGCCCACGGCCCGCGTGGGGGGCTGTTTTGCCGCGGGGCCGCCCCAAGGCAAAACGTGCCCCCTCGGGGGGAAGCGCAGTACGCGCAGCGACAAGCGTGGGGGCCTTGCCTCACCTGTTTATGGGAGGTTGCAGGTCCGGTATGTCGATATGCTCTGGGGGTGGCTGGTCCGGCTCTGCTTTGGTGTTGGGGTCGATTTTGGGGTTTGATGCCGTGTGGCGCGTTCTAATTGTTGAAGATGACTCGCAGATGCGGGATTTTTTTGCGGCCAGTGTGCAGCGTTCGCCCAGCCTTGCGCTGGCCCGCAGTGTGGCCACGGTCGCCGATGCCATTGGCGTTTTGAGCGATGCGTCGCAGGTAGTGGATGTTTTGTTGACCGATCTGGGACTGCCCGATGGCAGTGGCCTGGAAGTGATCCGCTATGCCCGCCGGTCCCACCCCGACTGTGAGGCCCTGGTGATCTCCATGTTTGGCGACGAAGACAATGTGCTGGCCAGTATCGAAGCCGGTGCCCTGGGCTACATCCACAAGGATGCGGCGCCGGACGACATTGCAAAGACCATTCTGGAGATGAAGGCCGGTGCCTCACCCATCTCCCCCATGATTGCCCGCAGGGTCTTGTTCAAATACCGGGCCATGCAGACCGATGCTGCCATAGCCCCCGCGCTTTCTGCCTATGGCGCTATCAAAAATGAAGCCATGGACAGCGCCAAGAGCTTGCTGTCCAGACGCGAACAGGAAGTGCTGGAGCTGGTTTCCCGAGGCTTCTCCTACTCCGAAATTGCCGAGCTGAAGAACCTGAGCGTGCACACCATACAGACCCATATCAAAAGTCTGTATGGCAAGCTGGAGGTCCACTCCAAGATGGAGGCCGTGCTGGAGGCCACCCGCATGGGCTTGCTGCCGCAGAAGTTGCAGTCGTCAGCCGCACGATAAGCCCCAGCCGGCCGGCGCTGGCGCCCCGCTGCGGGATAATCGCGCTTCTGTATGGCCTCTGTTTTTGATAAACCCTCTGTTTGGCGGCGCATGGCGCCCTGGTTCCACGGCTTTGATGGTCCTTTGGCCTTTGGCGTGTTTTTGCTGGCCTGCGCGGGCATGCTGACCATGTATTCCTCCGGTTTTGACCACGGCACCCGGTTTGAAGACCATGGTCGCAACATGCTAATTGCGGCCACCATCATGTTTGTGGTGGCCCAGGTGCCGCCCCAGCGACTGATGGCGCTGGCGGTGCCGCTCTACGTGGTCGGTGTTGCCTTGCTGGTGGCCGTGGCCGTGTTTGGCATCACCAAGAAGGGGGCTAGGCGCTGGATCAACATTGGGGTCACCATACAGCCCAGCGAAATCCTGAAAATTGCCATGCCGCTGATGCTGGCCTGGTGGTTCCAGAAGCGCGAGGGCCAGTTGCGGCCGCTGGATTTTGGGGTGGCTGCCGTGTTGCTGGCCGTGCCCGTGGCGTTGATCCAGCGACAGCCGGACCTCGGCACGTCGCTGCTGATTCTGATTGTGGGCCTGTCGGTTATTTTCTATGCCGGCATGAGCTGGAAGCTGGTGATTCCGCCGGTGGTGTTGGGCGTGGTGGGCGTGGCCCTGATTGTGGCGTTTGAGCCCGCGCTCTGCGCCGATGGGGTGCGCTGGCCGGTGTTGAAAGACTACCAGCAGCAGCGCATTTGTACCCTGCTGGACCCCACGCGTGATCCCCTGGGCAAGGGCTTTCACATCATCCAGGGCATGATCGCCATTGGCTCTGGTGGCGTCACCGGCGTGGGCTTCATGAAGGGCACGCAGACCCACCTGGAGTTCATCCCGGAGCGCACCACCGACTTCATTTTTGCCGCCTTTTCGGAAGAATTCGGGTTGCTGGGCAATCTGTTCCTGATCGGCGCCTTCATCTTCCTGATCTTGCGCGGCCTGGCCATCGCGCTGGACGCGCCTACGCTGTTCTCGCGGCTGCTGGCCGGCAGCGTGACCATGATTTTCTTCACCTATGCCTTTGTCAACATGGGCATGGTCAGCGGTATCTTGCCGGTGGTCGGTGTCCCCTTGCCCTTCATCAGCTACGGTGGCACCGCCATGGTGACGCTGGGCCTCGCTTTGGGCATTTTGATGGCCATTGCCAATTCCAAGCGGTTGGTGCAGTCGTAGCAATATGGCCCCCACGCTTGTCGCTGCGGATACCGCGCCGCCCTTCAGTGTTGGCATCATCGGGGTCGGCAATATGGGCGGCGCCATGGCTGAGCGGCTGGGCGCGCTGGGTTGGGCGCCCCAGGTGTATGACATAGACCCTGCCAAGCCCAAGAGTCTTGCGCGATTTGGGGCTCTAGCCCTCGACAGTGCTGCGCAGGTAGCTACCAAAACAATAGCAATCATCATTTGTGTGGTTGACGCGGTGCAAACCCGTGAGGTGCTGTTTGGTGCCCAGGGCATCGCGCCGCACCTGCAGCCGGGACAGGTGGTGCTGCTGTGCCCCACCATCTCTCCGCAGGACGTGGAGGAGATGGCCCAGGGCCTGCTCGGCCTGGGTGTGGATGTGCTGGACGCCCCCATGTCGGGTGGCCCGGTGCGTGCCCGGGACGGCTCCATGAGCCTGATGGTGGCCGGGCCGGACGCGGTGGTTGCGCGGTGTGCTGCGCTGCTGCAGGCCCTGTCCAGCCAGGTCTTTCGCATCAGTGCGCGCCCGGGCGACGGTGCCCGCACCAAGCTGGTCAACAACTTGCTGGCCGGCATCAACCTGGTGGGTGCGGCCGAAGTCATGGCCCTGGCTGATCGCATGGGGCTGGACCTGAACCGCACCCTGGATGTGATCAGCCAGTCCAGTGGCCAGAGCTGGATCGGCGTGGACCGGATGCGCCGTGCGCTGGCCCAGGACCTGGCACCCCGCGCCCACATGACGCTGCTGGCCAAGGACACGCGCCTGGCGCAGCAAGCCGCGCAGGCGCTGGGGTTTGACAGCCCGCTGGGTGCCCTGGCCAGCCGGGTGTTTGCCGATGCCGTGGCGGCCGGGCTGGCCGACCTGGACGATGCGGCCCTGCTGTCGTTTCTGAGCGGTCCAGCGCGTTGAAGCGGGTGGGCGCCTAGAATCGCCCCATGATTGCTCGCGAACCCACCATCGAACGCCTGGCCCTGGCCCAGCGCCTGTTGCTCACCCCTTTTGGTCTGGATGAAACCCATCTGGCCCGCGCCTTGAATGAGATCAAGGCCCACCGGGTGGATGAGGCTGACCTATATTTCCAGTACACCCGCTCCGAGGGCTGGAGCCTGGAGGAAGGCATCGTCAAGACCGGCTCCTTCAGCATTGACCAGGGTGTCGGTGTGCGCGCCGTCAGCGGCGAGAAGACCGCCTTTGCCTACTCCGACGACATTTCCGAGGCCAGCCTGCTCGATGCCGCCCGCACCGTACGCACCATTTCGAACTCAGCGCGCGCAGGACGGGCGCAAGTCGCTAGCAAAAAGATAGCAAAATCACGCTCCCTGTACAACGGCGTGGACCCCATTTCCACGCTCGACAGCGCCACCAAGGTGGCCTTGCTGGGCAAGGTCGAGACCTTGGCCCGCGCCAAGGACCCGCGCGTGGCGCAGGTCATGGCCGGGTTGGCCAGCGAGTACGACGTCGTCATGGTCGCCCGGGCCGACGGCACGCTAGCAGCGGATGTGCGCCCGCTGGTGCGGCTGTCGGTGACCGTGATCGCCGAGCAGAAGGGCCGCCGTGAGGTCGGCTCGGCCGGCGGTGGCGGACGCTTTGGCCTCGCCTACTTCGACGACGCCCAGATCGAGAAATATGTGGATGAGGCGGTGCACGCCGCGCTGACCAATCTGGACGCGCGCCCCGCGCCGGCCGGCGAAATGACGGTGGTGTTGGGACCGGGCTGGCCCGGCATTCTGCTGCACGAGGCCATTGGCCACGGCCTGGAAGGCGACTTCAACCGCAAGGGCTCCAGTGCCTTCAGCGGCCGCGTCGGGCAACGGGTTGCGGCCAAGGGCGTTACCGTGCTGGATGACGGCACGCTGGCCGACCGGCGCGGGTCTCTCAACGTGGACGACGAAGGCAATACCAGCCAGCGCACCGTGCTGATCGAGGACGGCATTCTCAAAGGCTACATCCAGGATGCCATGAACGCCCGCCTGATGGGTGTCGCGCCCACCGGCAACGGACGGCGCGAAAGCTATGCGCACATCCCCATGCCGCGCATGACCAACACCTACATGCTCGGTGGCGACAAGGACCCGAAAGAAATTGTGGCCAGCATCAAAAAAGGTTTGTACGCGACCAACTTTGGCGGCGGCCAGGTGGACATCACCTCGGGCAAGTTTGTGTTCTCGGCCAGCGAAGCCTACTGGGTGGAAAACGGCAAGATTCTGTACCCGGTCAAGGGCGCCACGATTGTCGGCAGCGGGCCAGAGTGCCTCAAGCGCGTCAGCATGATTGGCAACGACATGAAGCTCGACAGCGGCGTGGGCACCTGCGGCAAAGAGGGCCAGAGCGTGCCGGTGGGCGTGGGCCAGCCCACGTTGCGCATTGATGGACTGACGGTCGGTGGCACGGCTTGATGAATGAGCACTGACCCAACGACGACCATTCCCTCCGATCCCGGGGGCAGAGAGTCCTTGCACACCCCATCGGAAGCAAGTCCCTCTCTCCACCCGGCGACTGCTCCGCCACAGACCTCTGCGCGGTCGGAGCCTCCATCGCAGTCCCAACCCCAGTCGAACAGTTTTCAGTCATTTGGGCAGTACAGCCAGTTCCTGCGTTCTGCTGTGGCAGACGAAGAGTCGCTGCAAGTTGGCGAGAGCCTGCAAGCCCTGGCCGTGCAGATTGAGGCGCTGGCCGCCCTGTTGCAGCGACCCGGCGACCCGTACAACCTGTCCACCGGCCTTATCAATCTGGTGGGTGATTTGCGCACCCACCGTGCGCTGCTGCTGGGGCTGGGTGGCGACTGGCACAGCAACTATGAATTCGACGCGCACTTTGCGGCCCTGAACCAGTTCCGTATCCTGGTCACCCAGTGGGCCATGGACGCCGCACCGCCGCGCCATGCCGTGCCCGCACTGGCCGATTTCGATCTGGCGGCCTGGCGCGTGTTGGGCGCCGGCTCGCTGCTGCTGGACGTGTACGAGCAATCCCGGGCGACCACGGCCTTGCAGGATGAAGAGCGGGTGCCCCCGTCGGTATGGAGTCGCTGGAGTGCCTGGTGGAAACGCCGCCAGATCAAGCGCAAAGTGGTCCGGCAAGAGGGCCGCCGCGGTCGGCGCAAGTCTGACTGACGTGGCCCCCACGCTCTCTCTCTGCGTGTGGTCACTGGCCTTGCAGGCCGCGGCATTGCCGGAGTCAACGCCCCTTCTGGCTGTCCCGCCCTGCGCAGGCAGGCCGGGAGCCGCAGCCATCAGCCCCGAGGGAGCGAAATCCGCTTGGGGCGGCCCGGCGCGGATTTGTGCCCCCGCGCTGCAAAAAAGAACTGTGCTACATTCTTGCCATGCATTTCGGTCGTTTCTTTTTTAGCTACTTTTGGTTCTCAAGCGCTTTTGGCGGTAGAGAGATCTGAACGTACCTGACACCCAGACGTCCCAAATCCTCACTAAACCGCCGGCACCACCGGCGGTTTTTTTTTGTCACGATTGCCCGATTTTTATTGACTCAGGAGCCACCCATGACTGCAAAAGCCGCTTCCTCATCCTCTTCTACTGCCGATGCCTGGTTTCCCCATGCCCCCCAGCAAACGGACCGCACCAGCCAGACCGACGACGAACGCATCAAGGACATTACCGTGTTGCCGCCTCCCGAGCACTTGATCCGCTTCTTCCCCATCCAGGGGACGGCCGTCGAAAAACTGATCACCCACACCCGCCACGCCATTCACAACATCATGGCCGGCAAGGACGACCGCCTGCTGGTGGTCATTGGCCCCTGTTCCATCCATGACCCGGCCGCCGCACTGGATTACGCGCGCCGTCTCAAGGAGCAGCGCGAGAAGTACAAGGACACGCTGGAGATCGTGATGCGCGTGTACTTCGAAAAACCCCGCACCACGGTGGGCTGGAAGGGCCTGATCAACGACCCCTACCTGGACGAGAGTTTCCGCATCGACGAGGGCCTGCGCATCGCGCGCCAGTTGCTGATCGAGATCAACCGCCTGGGCCTGCCCGCCGGCAGCGAATTTCTGGACGTGATTTCCCCGCAATACCTGGGCGACCTGATCGCCTGGGGCGCCATTGGCGCACGCACCACCGAGAGCCAGGTACACCGTGAACTCGCCTCAGGCCTGTCAGCGCCGATTGGCTTCAAGAATGGCACCGACGGCAATATCAAGATTGCCACCGATGCCATCCAGGCGGCCGCTGGCGCCCACCACTTCCTGTCGGTGCACAAGAATGGTCAGGTGGCGATTGTGCAGACCAAGGGCAACCGCGATTGCCACGTCATTCTGCGGGGCGGCAAGGCGCCCAATTACGACGCGGCCAGTGTGGCGGCGGCTTGCAAGGAACTGGAAAAATCCAAATTGCCGACGACGCTGATGGTCGACTGCAGCCACGCCAACAGCAGCAAGCAGCATGAGAAACAGGTCGATGTGGCCCGCGACATCGCCAACCAGATTGCAGCAGGATCGCGCAGTGTGTTCGGTGTGATGGTCGAGAGCCATCTCCACGCGGGGGCGCAGAAGTTCACACCGGGCAAAGACGATCCGACTGCGCTGGCCTACGGCAAGAGCATTACCGACGCCTGCCTGGGCTGGGACGATTCACTGCAGTCGCTGGAACTGCTGTCGGCTGCGGTCCAGGCGCGGCGCGGTTAGCCGCTGCGCCGGGCCGCCCCAAGCAAGGCTGCGCCTCCTCGGGGGGCAGCGAACCACACGGAGTGGGGAGCGTGGGGGCTAAGCGCTGGGCCGCTTGGCCTGGATCATGGCGTGGACCCATTGCTGGGCCTGCGCCATGGTCTCGAAAATCTGGAACGGCCGGTTGATCAGCTTGTAGACCCGCTCGAAATGGGGCGCCATGATCTTGCCGCCTTCAATCTCCGGGCCCACGACAAAGGCCGTGGCAACCGGTACAAAGGACGGCGGCTTGGGGCTTTGCATGATTTCGGTGTAACGCTGGATGCCACCGGGTGTGCTCATGGCACTGTGCCGCAGAGAGCAGATGCTGGCCCAGGGTGCGTCCAGCGCCAGCGTCTTCAGGAAGCCCAGTTGGGCGACGGCCAGCAGATCAAAGACTTCCTCGTTAAACGGGCCGGTGGCTTCATAGTGCAGCACGTCGTCTTCCATCCACATGTCGACGCGTCCATGCGCGCGGAACCGCGTTCCGGCCACCGTGGTGGTGCTGCCAAGTAGCGGCTTGTCGTTTGTCAACGTGTGGCTCCAGACCCGAGGTGACTGCAATTCCCCCTATCTTACGACCAACATTCGCAGCCTGGGCGCAGAGTTATTGCGAGTTGCGGCTGATGCCACCCTGACCGACCGCCACATACCGGGAGAACCCGAACAATACAGACTGCAGACTGGCGGTCGTGCCGCTGTCGCGAGTGGTCCACGTGGTTCCGTCCGGGCTGGTGAGCACGGCACCACCACTGCCGACGGCCAGGAACTGGCTGGTGCTGGGGCTCACGGCCAAGAGATTGGCTGTGGTTCCCGACGTCTGCGCCGCCCAGGTCACGCCGGTGCTGTCAGTGCTGCGAACAATCGTGCCGTTGTCGCCGATGGCGACATAGATGTAAGTGGTTATGGCCTGTACCGCAACCGACCGCAGATCGGCAGTCGTGCCCGATGCCGCAGCCGTCCAGGTTGTTGCATCGGTGCTGGTCAGCAGGGTTCCGCCAGCGCCCACCGCCAGCCAGAGGCCATTGCCGGAGTACGCAATGCCATACAGATTGCGGGAGGTGGGAACGGAGACCGTCGTCCAGGTCACGCCGTCCGCCGACGAGCGCACCGTGCCGTTGTTGCCCACGGCAACCACGATCGTGCCATTGCTGGCAATGGCGTTCAGGTTTTCTGTGGTGTTGGAAGCGGCAGCCGTCCAGGTCGTCATGTCGGTGCCGTAGGAAATGCTGCCACCGCTTCCCACCACGATGAATTTGCTCAGCGCGAAGGTGGCGGCGTTCAGGTTGGCGTTGGCGGCGGCCGGAAGCGCGGTCCAGCTGACGCCATCGGTGCTGCGGTAGGTGCTACCCGCATCACCGACTGCGAAGTAATACCCCAGCAGGTCGGTGCTGGTGCCATAGCTGAGGCTGCGCAGGGTGTTGGTGCCCAGCGCGCCACCGGTGTACCAGGTTCCGCCCGCGGGTCGCGGCACGGTCGAGACGGACGGGCTGCCGGGGCCGCCAGGGCCATCCCCGTTGCGGCCATTGACCGTGAACGAGTAGGTGTAGCCGTTGGCCAGGCCGGTCAGCACGTAGGGGGATGTCACGTCCAGGATCGCCCGGCTGCCGGGGACATTGATCCAGTCGTTGCTGGAGATGGTGCTGGCGGGGGCGTAAAACAGCCAATACTTCACCCCGGGTGTCGCGGTCCACGTGATGGTGGCCGTGCCGTCACCTGGCGTCACCACAATGCCTCCGGTGGGGGGCGGCGCCGAGCTGTTGCCGCTGCCACCACAGGCAGAAACCAGCACGGCAACCATGAGAGCGGCAAGTGCCTGGCGGATGGAGAAAAAGGACATGAGCAAAACCACCTAGAAGAAGTAGAGCGCCGATTTTACAAGTCCCGGCGCCGCAGCGGTCGGCCTCCACATTTCTTTACCTGTGGTACTTGCGGGTCAGCGGTCCACCCAGGCGCACTCGCAGGTGAAGTGGCGCAGAAACTTGGGTTGCTTGGTGATCTTCACGCCCCGGATGCTGGCCGCCTTCTGCTTGACCTCGTCAATCACCTCGGCCGCGTAGTCAAAGTGCGACTGCGTGTACATGCGCCGCGGGAAAGCCAGGCGTACCAGTTCCATGCTGTGGTAGGTCTCGACGCCAGAGTCCAGGCGCTTGCCGAACATCACCGAGCCGATCTCCACGCCGCGGATGCCGCCTTCCAGGTACAGCGCGTTGCACAGTGCCCAGGCCGGGTAGTGCTCGATGGGCATGCCCGGCAAGACAGTCTTGGCATCGATGTAGACGGCGTGGCCGCCGGTGGGTTTGACGAAGCCCACGCCGGCCGCTTCCAGGCGCTCGCCCAGGTATTCGGCGGTGCGCAGGCGGTAGCGCAGGTAATCCTCGTCCATGCCTTCCACCAGGCCCACGGCCAGGGCTTCCAGGTCGCGCCCGGCCATGCCGCCATAGGTGGGGAAGCCTTCCATCATGATCAGGCCGTTGCGCACCGCGTCCAGCCATTCTTCGCTGCGCAGCACGATGAAGCCGCCGATGTTGACCATGCCGTCTTTCTTGGCGCTCATGGTGCAGCCGTCGCAGTAGGAAAACATCTCTTGGACGATGGTCTTGATCGGGGTGTTCTCGTAGCCAGGCTCGCGCATCTTGATGAACATCGCGTTCTCGGAGAAGCGGCACACGTCCATGATGAAGGGCTTGCCGTATTTCTTGAGCAGGGCCGCGTAGGCGCGGATGTTGGCCATGGACACGGGCTGGCCGCCACCGGTGTTGTTGGTCACGGTGATCATGCCAAAGGGAATGCGGTGGCCTTCCTGCTGTAGCACGGCTTCGACGCGCGCCAGGTCGATGTTGCCCTTGAAGGGGTAGACCAGCGATGGTTGCAGGCCTTCGGCAATCACCAGATCCACTGCCTCCACGCCCATGTATTCCAGGTTGCCGCGCGTGGTGTCAAAGTGGCAGTTGTTGGGCACCAGATCGCCGGCCTTGCAGACGGCGGTGAATAGCACCTTTTCGGCGGCGCGGCCCTGGTGGGTGGGCACGAAATACTGCATGCCGGTTATGTCCTGGATCACGGCTTCCAGGCGGTAGAAGCTGCGCGCGCCGGCGTAGCTCTCGTCGCCCTCCATGATGGCGCCCCACTGCTTCGAGGACATGGCGCCGGTGCCGGAGTCGGTCAGCCAGTCGATCAGCACGTCCTCGGCGCGCAGCTTGAAGACGTTGAGTTTGGCCTCTTCCAGCAGGCGTTCGCGCTCGGCGCGCGTGGTCATGCGGATGGGTTCTATGCTTTTGATGCGGAAGGGTTCGATCAGGGTTTTGGGCATGGTGTTTGCGCTCCGGTTCAGGTCAGGGCGCAAAGGTATCACCGGAAAAACGGGTGTGGTGTCGGTGATTTCCAACACCATTGAAAAAGATCTCGGCACTTGATATTTGTCAAATGCTACAAATTTTGAAGCAACATGCTCAATTTTTACCAGGGCTTATGGCCTGTTTGATGTACGGAGTTTTGGCGCGCCAGTCTGTACCACGAGCCCGCTGCCGAGCGCATGTTGTTTGCGCGCGGCCGTAGGCCGCGTTCTCAGCAGGGCACCACTGTGACTTGTGGCCAGCGCTCACAGTAGCGCTTCTGCGCGATGCGCTGTCTATACGTTTCAATGCTCACGCGCGCCGGGTTGCGGCGCACAACGATGGCAAAAAGGTCTTCCAGCCCGTGCGGCGCGATGACCTGCAGTGCGTTGTCTGGACCAAGCGTCAGACCCACTGCCGTGGCGAATTCGGGCCAGGACGCAACGGCTTCCTCCAGGGAGCACAGCGGTTCAACGGCGTGGCCGAAGTACTCTTCGAACCACTGGTGCACCCCCGCCTGATTCGTCACCTCCCATGGAAACCGGGGATCGAGCGCGTGTAACCTGCCCTGCAATTCCTCGTCCCGCTGTGGCGAAGTGTCAGTGGCGTCAAAGTAGGCGACATCGATATCTGCCAGCGGTGAAGGAGAAGACTTGCCGTGCAGCGAATCCCAAACAAGATTGCGGACCGCACCCGCACCGATACACCATGCGGGCAGCGCCAATTGCCGCACTGCAACCAGGGCCTCCATAAACCAGGGGGTTTCTCTGGCCAGCTCCACGAGGCGCTGCTGGTACTTTGTTTCCGATGCATTCATATCCATTCCGAGGTGCTACAAAATACATAGCTATAGGTGTATATCTTACGAGGGCTGCAGGCCTATTTGCCCAAGACAATTGCACCGAAACCCTGCCAGAAGCGATACGACCCTTGCCTGCGGCGCAGATGCGCGAGCCCAAGCGGGACGCCCCCGGCCTCGGGTACGACCAGTTGAACGTCAACGATGGGCATGGTGGTGCGCCGCGAGCCAGGCTAAGGCGTCGTCCGGCGGGATCGCGCGGCTGAACAGGAAGCCCTGGAAGCTGTCGCAGCCCAGGCTGGTCAGGTAGCGTTGTTGCCCCGTTGTTTCGACACCCTCTGCCACAACGCCCAGGCCCATGTTGTGGGCCAGGCCAATGGTGGCGGCGCAGATGGCGGCATCGTTGCTGTCGGTTTCCAGGTCTTGCACAAAGGCCCGATCGAGCTTGAGGTAGGCCAGGGAAGAGTAGCCGGTGCCAAAGTCGTCAATGGCCAGGCGCACCCCGAGCGCGCGTATCGCCCCGAGGCGTTCAATCGACGCCTGCGGGTCCTGCATGGCCACAGACTCGGTGATCTCCAGCGTCAGCGCGCGGGGCGGCAAACCACTCTCCTGCAGGGCCAGCGCAATGCATTCGGGCAGCCGTGCATTGCGCAACTGGATGGCACTGAGGTTGACGGCCACGGCCAATCCCGTCAGACCCTGCTGGTGCCAGCCCGCCATGGTGTGGCAGGCGGTGCGCAGGGCCCAGTCGCCCATCTCGTTGATCAGCCCCAGTTCTTCTGCCAGCGTGATGAAGTCATTGGGGTACACCAGCTCACCACCGGGCTTCTGCCAGCGGATCAGGGCCTCGACACCAATGGCACGCTGCCCACCCGCGTCCAGTTGCGGCTGGTAGTGCAGCACAAACTGTTGCTGTACGACCGCTTCACGCAAGTCGCTCTCCAACTGCTGGCGCCTGGCGGTCGCCGCCATCATGGCGGCATCGAAGACGTGGTACACACCCTTGCCCGCGTTCTTGGCGTGGTACATGGCAATGTCCGCGCTTTGCATCAGTGCGCCCCGGTCCTGGCCGTCCTGCGGGTAGAAGCAGATGCCGATGGAAACCGATGGCCGCAGGGCCTGGCCGCCCAGCGCGATGGGATGGCCCAGGGATTCGATGATCTTGGACGCCACCGACGTGGCGTCCTGCGGATCATCCAGGTCCGCCAGCACCACCACGAATTCGTCGCCACCGATGCGGGCCACGATATCGTTCTCGCGCACCGTGGCGCTCAGGCGCCGGGCCACCTCGCACAGGAACTGGTCACCTACGCCATGGCCCAGCGTGTCGTTGACCGCCTTGAAGTTATCCATGTCCAGAAACATCACGGCCAAGCGCCGCTCGTGGCGGCGCGCGTCGGCCACCAGTTGGTCCAGCCGCGCCTCCAGCGTGTAACGGCTGGACAGACCGGTCAAGGTATCCCGGTGGGCCAGGCGCTCAATGGCCTCGGCGGCGTGGTGCTGCTCGGTGACGTCGGTGTAGATGGTGACAAAGCTGCCGTCGGCCAGCGGTAGGCCGCGCACTTCGAGAATGGTGCCGTTCGGGCGGGTGCGCTTGAAATGGTGGGGCTGGTGCTGGCTTGCGCGCGTGAGCAGTTGTTGAACCTGGGCCTCGGCGTCCCCCGCCCCGTATTCGCCGCGCGCCGCGTTGTACCGGAAGAAGCGCTCCAGCGTCGGGTTGTCGTCAAACAGCTCGGGGGGAAAGTCCAGCAGGCGGGCGTATTCCTTGTTGTAGACCAGCAGTCGCTGGTCCGCGCCAAACAGCGTGACGCCGCCCGGGATGTTGTCCACCAGGGTCTGGAACACCTCGCTTTGGTGGCGCAACTCGCGCTCGATGGTTTTTTGCTCGGTGATGTCGGAATAGATGGTGACAAAACCGCCATGGGGCATGGGTGCGCCGCGCAATTCGATCACGGTGCCGTTGGGCCGCGTGCGCTCCAGTCGGTGGGCCACCGGCTTGGCGACCTTGGCCATCAGGTCTGCCATGAAGCGCTCGATGTCCACGTCGCCATACTCCCCACGCTCGGCATTCCAGCGCGCCAGGCCTTCGAAGTCGCGGTGCTGTTCCAGCACCCCCCGGGTAAAGCCCAGCAGGCGCACGGCCTGCTCATTGAGCATGACCAATTGCAGGTCTTTGTCAAAGACGGTGACGCCGCTGGGCAGGTTGTCGACCAGTGTCTGCAGCAAAGCGGTCTTCTCGGCCAGCGCGGATTCGCGCTGCTTGTTTTCGGTGATGTCCGTGTAGCTGGTGACGAAGCCGACCGTACATCCATCCGCCTGCATGGGGCGGCCCTCCACCAGGTGGGTGCGCCCGTTGGGCCGGGTGCGCTCAAACCGGTGGGCCTGGAATTGCAGCGCCATGGCACGCCGCTGCGCGACCTGTTCCACCGGATCACCGGGGCCGTATTCCCCGCGCAGCGCCGGAAACATCAGCAGGTCGTCGAAATTGGCGTCCAGGTAGGCACTCTCGGGTGGAAGATTGAGCACGTCGAGCAGGGTTGCATTCCAGCACTTGAGGCGAAGCTGGGCGTCGAACACCGAGATCCCTTGTGGCAGGTGGTCCATCACACTGCGAAGGTACAGGGCCTGTTCGCGCAGGGCCGTCTCGGTGCGCTGGTGCTCGGTGACATCGGTGTAGATGCTGATGAATCCGCCGTTGGGCAGTGGGGCTCCGATGATCTCCAGCACCTGACCGTTGGGACGGGTGCGCTGAAAGCGGTGTGCTTCACCCCGCCGGGCCAGCAGCATGCGTTCGCGGGTGATCTGCACCGGGTCTCCCGGACCGTACTCCCCGCGCCGGGCGTTGAACAGGGTCAGATCCTCCAGTGTGGGCAGGTTGGGCTCAAACAATTCCACCGGAAAATTGAGCATGTCGATCAGCAGGTGGTTGACGGCCAAAACCCTGAAATCGCGGTCCACCACCGAAATGCCGACCGGCAGGTGGTCCAGCATGGCACTGAGAACGGCCAGCTCGTCATCGGCAATGGCAGAAGAAAAGTGTCCACTCTGATGCATGTCTACTCCCGACGTTGGACTGCGCTCGCCCGTACCGAACGCGTATCTCCTGCGATGGGTGCCGAAATGGACGGCACCCTCGCGATGGCTCCCTGTTGACGTGATGATGGCAGAAAACGTGCACCGGAGATACACATTTGTGGCGACGTGTGTGTCTCTCGTTGTGGCGCAGCAATACGCTGATTGCTATCTTATTTATAGCTAAACATGTCCATCTTACGAGGGCTAGCGCCTGAATTGACCGGGATCGCTGTGGCGTCAGTCCAGCGCTCGCCCCTCGCCCGCCTCTTCCACCGTTTGCCCGTCGCGTATGTGGTAGATCCGTTTGAAGGTGGGGATGATCTTCTCGTCGTGGGTGACCACGATGATGGCGGTCTGGGCCTGTTGCGCCATCTGGTTCAGGATGCGCATCACGCCCAGTGCGCGTTCGCTGTCCAGCGGCGCGGTGGGCTCGTCGGCCAGGATCACGGGCGGGCGGTTGGCAAGCGCCCGGGCAATGGACACGCGTTGCTGCTCGCCGCCGGACAGTTGGGATGGCTGGGCTTTGGCGCGGTGCTGCACGTCCAGCGCCGTCAGCAGCGCCAGTGCGCGCTCGCGTGCTTTGGCATTGGGCAGGCCGGCCAGCATGGGCAGCAGGGCGACGTTGTCCAGCACGTCCAGAAACGGAATCAGGTACGGCGCCTGGAACACAAAGCCGATGCGGTCGCGGCGGAGCGTGCGCAGGTCGCGCACCTTCCAGGCGTCGTCGTAAATCACGTCATCACCCAGCGTCATGCGCCCGGAGGTCGGCTCGATGATGGCGCCCAGGCATTTGAGCAGCGTGCTCTTGCCCGAGCCGGAGGGGCCGACCAGGCCGACCACCTCGCCGGGGCTGACCTGCAGATTGACATTCTTCAGCGCCTCGACGGCGGTGTCACCCGCGCCGTAGACCTTGCGCAGGCCTTCGATCAGGATGCCGCCGGAGCGTGTGGCTGTGGGGGAGGTTGCGTTCATGGCGTTCATCCAATGGCCGCAGCCGGGTCCACCTTGAGCGCAGTGCGAATCGCCAGCGTGCTGGCCAGCGCGCAGATCACCAGCGTGACCAGCAAACCGGTGAAGGCGTCCTGCGTGAGCAGCAGCACGAACTTGGGGAACACCGGTGCCCAGATCGTGGCGGCCACCTTGCCGACGATAAAGCCAATCAGCCCCAGGCCCAACGCCTGCTGCAGGATCATGCTGGCGATGGTGATGTTGTGCGTGCCGATCAGCTTGAGCACTGCAATCTCGCGGATCTTGCCCAGCGTCATGGTGTAGATGATGAAGGCCACGATGGCCGCGCTGACGATGGCCAGAATCACCAGGAACATGCCGATCTGCTTGGCCGACGTGGCAATCAGCTTGGCCACCAAGATTTCTTCCATGCCCGCGCGGGTGAACACCTGCAGGTGCTTCCAGCGGCGAATCGGCTCGGCCACCTGCTCAGCCCCAAAGCCCGGGGCCAGTTGCACCAGCACGGCATTGACGCTGTGGCTGCTGGTCTGTAGCGATTGCACCGCATCCAGCAAGCCGGGCACACCGGGGCGGTTGAAGGCGGGGTTGGCTGCTGTGCGGGTGCGGTCGTTCTGGATGGCGTCGTTGTCTTTCAAAAACTGTGCTTCCTGCGCGTCTTTCAGCGCGATAAACACCATGGGGTCACCACCCGAGGACACCATACGCTGCGTCAGCCCGACCACCGTGTAGTCGTGGCGGCGGATGCGGATGCGCTCGCCCAGCGCAAAACCGGTTTTGACGTCGGCCACGGCCTCGTAGTGGCCGCGCGTGATCTGGCGCCCGGCCACCAGGTAGCCGGGCTCGCCGGACTGGCCGCTCTCGATGCCGACCACCATGGCGCGGGTGTCATCCCCATCGGCACCCTGGACCTGCATCGTGAAGTAGGTCACATTGGCGGCCTGCGCCACACCAGGCATGCCGCGCACGCTGCGCACCACATCGTCTTTGATGCTGGACGATTCGGCGTATGGCCCTTGCGTGTCCTTCTGCACCACCCACAGGTCGGCGCCGCTGTTGTTGAGCAGGGCATGGGCATCGTCCACCATGCCACGGTAGACGCCCGCCATGGTCAGCGTGACGCCAATCAGCAGCCCCAGGCCCATGCCGGTGAGCACGAATTTGCCCCAGCTGTGCGCGATGTCGCGCCCGGCCAGACTGATCATGGTGTGCTGCCAGTCTTGGAGCTGCCCGCCTTGCCGTCAGCGGCGCCCTTCACCAATGCGTCCACCACCTGCACGCGGGCGCCTTCGGTCAAGGCTTTCTGGCTGTAGACGACGACGGAGTCCCCGGCCTTCAAACCCTCCAGCACTTGCACCCGACCGTCCAGACTGCTGGTGCCCAAGCGCACGGGAGAGAACGCGGGTTTGCCGTCCGACAGTCGCCAGACACCGGTCTGGCCCTGCAGGCGCTGGATGCTGGCGTTGGGTAGCAGCAGGGCGGATGCGGTCTCAGGCAGTTGCAACTCCACTTCGGCCAGCTCGCCGACCGACGCGGCCACTGCGGGAGCGCCAGTGGGTGCCGGGGCGAAGGCAATCTGCGCGATGCGCTCTTCGGTCACCGCGTCCGCCAGCAACTCGACCCGGGCGACGTGGCCTTGCAGCGGTGCTTGGGGTTGTGAGCGCAAGACGATGCGGGCCTTCAAGCCAGGAGCAAGTCTGGCCGAGCGGCCCTGGTCCACCCGCAGTCGCACCCACAGGCTGGCAGGGTCGATCAGCCGCAGCACCGGTTGCCCGGCCACCACGGTGCTGCCGGCTTCAGCATCGCGGCTGGTGACCACACCGTCCGCCGGGGCCAGCAGGCGCACATTGCCGCGCTGTTGCTGCAGGGCCGCGCGTTCGGCCTTTTGCCGGGTGATGTCCTGCGCCGTGCCGCTGAGGTTGGCGTGGGCGGCTTGCAGGGCGGCGTCGGCAGAGGCTTTTTCCTGCAAGCGGCTTTCCAGCGCGCCGGGGCTGATGAAGTTTTGCGCGGCCAGGTCCTGGTTGCGCTTGGCGTTGAGGGCGGCCAGTTCGCGGCGTGCCGTGGCGTCCGCCACCTGGGCTTGGGCCGCGGCTTGCGTGCTGCTGGCGCGCGCCAGGGCCGCGTCCAGCGCGGCCAGGCGCTGGTCCAGGTCCACCGGGTCCATCTCGGCCAGCAGTTGCCCGGCCTTGACCGTGTCGCCCACATCGATGCGCACGTTCAATACGCGCCCGGCCACGGTGGGGCCCACCATCCAGCTGCGCCGGGCTTCCACCGTGCCGATGCCGAAGAGGGCGGGGCTGAGTTTGCCCTCCTGTACCGAGGTGACCGTTACCCGAATAGGCGCCAGCGGACCGGTGCGTAGCGCAACAAAGGCCAGTGCGGCGACCAGGGCTACAGCCAGGGCAGCCATGACTATGCGGCGGAGCACAAGGGGGCGTTGTTTCATGGCGTGCTTTTCAGGTTGGGTGGGGCAGTGCGGGCAATGCCCTGCAGATAAATGGTGAAAACGCCAGGGGCCTGCGCAGCCATGGTCTGGACCTGACCGCTGACCAAGGCTTGCATGACCAAGCCTTGCACTGCGCCCAAAAACAGCACCACCGCAGATGGCAGATCGGTGCCGGGCAGCAGCAGGTTTTGCATTTGGGCGCGCTGCAACAAGCCCATCACCAGCATGCGGTACTGTTGCATCAGGTCGCGCACACGGGCCTTGAGTGCTGTGTCCTGCGCGTGCTGCAACTCTTGAAATATCACCCGTGGCACGCCAGGGTGTTGCATGACGAAATCCACATGGGCCGCAAAGATGGCCTGCAGCGCGTGGAGGGGTTGCAGGGGGGGATCGCCGTGCCCTGCGGCAGCGCTTTGAAGCCGGGCAAGCAGCGTATCCGTGGTCCAGTCCAGCACGGCCAGCCAGATCGCTTCCTTGTTGGCAAAGTGCCGAAAGACCGCTCCTTGTGTGATGCCAACTGCGCGTGCGAGATCCGCGGTGGTGATGTCCGCAGGGCTGCGTTGCGCAGCCAGTTGCAATGCGGCCATCACCAGCCCGGCTTGACGGGTATCGGTTGTTTGCCTGGAGCGCTTGGCAATTAATTCCATACTTGCTTAAGTAATTGATTGATTACTTGAGTGTACCGCCTTTTTGAGAAGGCGCTCCAGTTGGTGTGTGCGCCGCGTTGTAAGTCGCGGTAGTGGTTGCCATGACACAATCTTGTGTGCGTCCTATCCAAGGGGCGTGAAGCCTATTGGTATCTGTAGACCATGATCCCCATCAAGACCGAATCCGCCTGGAAAGGCACTTCCAATTGCCGCACCTGCGGAATACGGGACATGGTCTTGTTTGCGGATCTGACCGAAGACGATTTCAAGATGATCCACGCGCCGGTGGATGATCTGGAGTTTGGGGTTGGGGCTTCGCTGTTCCAGGAGGGGGCCTCCGCGCTGGGCATTTTCACCTTGCGTGCGGGGATGCTGAAACTGGTCCGCAATTCAGCCGACGGGCGCCAACGCATCGTCCGGGTGCTGCGACCAGGAGATGTGGCGGGGCTGGAGGCGTTGGCGCATGCCCATTACGACTCGGACGCCGTGGCGCTCACCGAAGTCTCGGTATGCCGGGTCCCACTGGCGGTGATTCACACCTTGCAGGCCCAGTCGCCCCGACTGCACCAGAAGCTGATGGAAAAGTGGTCCGGTGCGCTCAAGGATGCAGACGATTGGCTGGTCGACATCAATTTCGGGACGGCCCGTACGCGGGTGAGCAACTTTGTGCTCAAGATGCGCGGCGCCCTGGATGCGCAAACGGTCACCCTCTTCGCGCGGGAAGACATGGGCTCCATGATGGATCTGAAAATGGAAACCGTCAGCCGTGAAATCAGCGCGTTGGTGCGCGATGGTGTGTTAACGCAGTTGGACAAGCACGGACGCGTGTACCGCATCCTGAATCTGGATCAGCTACAGGCGGCCTGACACCTGGCCTGAGGCTGTGCTTACTTGCCAGCGCGGGCCGCGCTGGCGGCGTCTTCTTCCATCTTGCGTTTGAAGAAGCGCAGAAAGAACACACCCATGCCCAGCATGAAGACAATACCGCTGATGCTCATCAGCCCATAGTCAGTGGAAAACAGATCGTTGAGAAGTTTCATGGTGCAACCTTGAAGTGGTGGACGCAGTGTGCCGCGCCATGGCCCGCTCGGTCTTGATCTATATCACTGGGTCTGGTTTTCTGGTTTCAGTCGCCAAGCGGTTTGAGGGCTTCCAGCCGTGCCTTCAGGAAGCCGCCCGTGCCGTAGCGGGTGACGCGGCTGTAAAACCGGTCGGTCAAGCGCTTGACCATGGCCGAGTAGTCGTCAATCAGCGGCGGCAGGATGCTGCAGGTGTCGTAGTTGACGACGACCGCCACCCGTTGCCCCAGGGGCTCCAGAATGGCCGTGAGGTGCTGCTCGATGTCGGCGATGTCGCTGGCCTGGTCGACCGCCAGGCCTTCAAAATTGATGAACAGCAGGCGGTGCTCGCGGTCCAGTTCAAAACGCTGGGCCAGTGGCGTCGCCAACAGCCGTTCGCGCAGTCCCATGCCCTCGTCGGCAAACAGCGCGACGTCCATCAGGCGCAGTTGCGGGCTGATGGCGGGCATGAAGTCCATGTGGGCCAGTACGTCGCGCTCCAGATCGATGCCGGGAGCAATCTCGATCAATTCCAGGCTCCCTTGCGCACCATCCGCCTTCAGCTGGAATACACAGCGTTCGGTGACGTAGAGCACGCGCTGGCCGCGCTTAAGGGCCTCGCGGCCGCTGAAGGTGCGGTGCTCGACGGCCTTTAGGAACTTTCGGGTAGTCCCCTCGCTGCGAATATGCAAGCGGCCTTCGTGCAATCGCACGTCGAGTCCGCCGGTGGTAAAGGTGCCGACCAACACCACGGTCTTGGCATTCTGGCTGATGTTGATGAAGCCTCCCGCACCCGCCAGACGCGGCCCGAACTTGCTGACGTTGAGGTTGCCCTGGGCATCGGCCTGCGCGAGGCCCAGCACGGCGATATCCAGTCCACCGCCATCATAAAAATCAAACTGGTTGGGCTGGTCGATCACGGCATGGGCGTTGACCGCTGCGCCAAAGCTCATGCCGCTGGCGGGAATGCCGCCAATGACGCCAGGCTCTGCCGTCAGCGTCACCAGGTCGATGATCTTTTCTTCGGCCGCGACGCTGGCCACACCCTCGGGCATGCCAATGCCGAGGTTGACCACGCTGTTGGGGCGCAGCTCCAGCGCGGCGCGCCGGGCGATCACCTTGCGTTCGCACAGGGGCATGGCGGCCAGCGAATCCTGCGGCACCCGGATCTCGCCGGAATAGGCCGGGTTGTACTGCTCGGAGAAGGTTTGCATGTGGTGCGCCGGCTCGGTGGCCAGCACCACGGCGTCTACCAGGATGCCGGGCACTTTCACCATGCGCGGGTGCAGCGTGCCGCGCTCGGCAATGCGCTCCACCTGGGCGATGACGATGCCACCGGAGTTGCGCGCCGCCATGGCGATCGCCAGCGCCTCTAGCGTCAGTGCTTCGCGCTCCATGGTCAGGTTGCCGTCGGGGTCGGCGGTGGTGGCGCGGATGATGCCCACGGAGATGGGGAAGGCCTTGTAAAACAGGAATTCCTTGCCATCCACCTCCATCAGGCGCACCAGGTCCTCGGTCGTGCAGGCATTGATCTTGCCGCCGCCCCAGCGGGGGTCGACAAAGGTATCAATGCCGACTTGGGTCAGCGTGCCGGGCTTGCCGGCGGCGATGTCGCGGAACAAATGCGTGATCACACCCTGCGGCAGGTTGTAGGCTTCAATCACATTGGCCATGGCCAGCTTTTGCAGGGCCGGCACCAGGCCCCAGTGCCCACCCACAACGCGCCTGACCATACCCGCATGGCCCAGGTGGTTGAGCCCCCGGCTGGCGCCGTCGCCCTGGCCCGCGGCGTACACCAGGGTCAGGTTGCAGGGCGAGCCGGTTCCGGTTTCGGCTTGTGCGTCCAGAAACCGCTGTTCGAGTGCCACCGCCACCGTCTCCGCAAAGCCAATGCCGACAAAGCCGCCGGTGGCGACCGTGTCGCCGTCGTGGATCAGCCGCACGGCCTCGGCGGCACTGACGACTTTGTTGCGCTGCGCGCCTTGCGGGGCGTTGTCTTTGAAAAGGGTGTGCATCGGTACTTCCGGTCAGGGCGGTGGAGGCTGTGATGCTACTGGCAGGGACCCGGTCCCGTCTATGGGGATTTGCCACCCCGTTCAGGCCCGCGTCAGCTATCGATGGCGCAGCGCGTCTGCCAGTTTGAGGTGGATGCCACCAAAGCCGCCGTTGCTCATGCACAGGATGTGGTCGCCAGGACGCACTTGCTGCATCACTTGGACGATGACGGCGTCGACACTGTTGGCCACGTGGGCCCGTTCACCCATGCTGGACAGGGCTTGCGCAGCATCCCAGTCCAAGCCGCCCGCATGGCAAAAGGCCAGATCGGCCTCTTCCAGGCTCCACGGTAGTTGCGACTTCACTGCGCCCAGTTTCATTGTGTTGCTGCGCGGCTCGAACACCGCCAGTATCCGCGCCGAGCCCACTTGCCGGCGCAAGCCATTGATGGTGGTATGGATGGCGGTCGGGTGGTGGGCAAAGTCATCGTAAATGGTGACGGGTGCGTCGGCATCAGTGCCTGGTTGCGGTCCGTGCCAGGGAATGCTGGCGCGGACCTCCATGCGGCGCTTGACGTTCTCGAAGTGGCGCAGCGCCCGCGCAGCAGTCTCAGGCGCAACGCCCACATGCTCGGACGCAGTGATGGCAGCCAACGCATTGAGCTGGTTGTGCACGCCGCCGAGCGACCACTCGACCCGGGCCACCACATTGCCACTCCGCAGGACGTCAAAGGCGTGGGGCGCGCCAACGGCTGTGAAGTCACTGACCGCGCTGCCAAAGCTGCGCACCTCGCTCCAGCAGCCCTGGTGCAGCACGCGCGCCAGGCTTTCCTCCAATCCATTGACCACGATCCGGCCCGATGCCGGCACGGTGCGCACCAGGTGGTGGAACTGCCGTTCAATGGCGGCCAGGTTGTCAAAGATGTCGGCGTGGTCGAACTCCAGGTTGTTCAGCACGACCGTGCGTGGGCGGTAGTGCACGAACTTGCTGCGCTTGTCGAAGAACGCGGTGTCGTATTCGTCGGCTTCGATGACGAAGAGGGGGGGGGGAAGGGGTGGCTGCGCCCCCTGCTCCGTGTCCCCCGCCCGCTGCGCGGGCTCCTCCTTGACCTGCGCAGGGGGCACAGCCACCCCGCCACCCAGGCGTGCGGAGACGCCGAAATTCAGCGGGACGCCGCCGACCAGAAAGCCTGGTTCTAATCCGGCGCATTCCAGAATCCAGGTCAGCATCGCCGTGGTCGTGGTCTTGCCGTGGGTGCCGGCCACGGCCAGCACATGGCGGCCCTGCAGCACGTGCTCGGCCAGCCACTGCGGGCCGCTGGTGTAGGGAGCGCCGGCGTCCAGAATAGCTTCCATCAGCGGGAACTTGGGTGTGCCATCGGGTAGTCGCGCCCGGCTCACCACGTTGCCCACGACATATATATCCGGGTTGAGGGCCATTTGGTCTGCGCCAAATCCTTCAATCAGCTCGATGCCCAGGGCACGCAATTGGTCGCTCATGGGCGGATACACGCCAGCGTCACAACCCGTCACCTGGTGCCCGGCCTCACGCGCGAGCGCCGCCAATCCACCCATGAAAGTGCCGCAAATGCCAAGGATATGAATATGCATGCGCGCATTCTATGGGGTGGCCCGGTGCAAAATGTGATCATGGAAACGCTGAAAGAAGAAGTCGCCGCAGTTGCCGCGCGCATGGTCGTGGAGGAGGGCCTGGAATACGGCGCGGCCAAGCGGCGGGCTGTCAAACAGATGGGCCTGCCGGCGCGCACCGCCCTGCCTGACAATGACAGCCTGGAGGCTGCTGTCGAAGACTATATTGCCGTTTTTTGTGCGGAGACACAGCCCGCGGAGCTGCGTGCGCTGCGAACCCTGGCACTGACCTGGATGGAGCGGCTGGAGTCATTTCGGCCCTATATCACCGGGGCTGTGTGGCATGGAACCGCCACACGCCATTCAGACATTTATTTGCAGTTGTTTTGCGATGACTCCAAATCAGCGGAAATAGGCCTGATTGATATGCATGTGCAGTATGAAGCCCGATCCGTGACAGGTTTCAAGGGCGAGTCCGTTGACGCCCTGAGTGTGCAGGCCCTTTGTGCGGAACTGGGAGAGTTTGTGGGTGTGCATCTGCTCATCTACGATTTTGATGACCTGCGAGGTGGCATGCGGGCCGACGGGCGCGGACGGCGGCCACGCGGTGATGTGGCAGCCCTACGCAGTTTGTTGCATGATAGAGCGCCATGAACCCGCCCCAACACGAGACCTCCAGCCTCTCGGCTCCCACCGAGCCCGTCAATCGCCGTCTGTTGCTTGGCGCCACTGCAGCGACTGCGGCACTGTTGGGCCTGGGCGCGGCCTGGTGGCGGACGCAATCACCGGAGTTGCCGGCGGCGGCGCCCGCGGTCGAGGGGTTCTGGTCTATGCAGTGGGATACGCCGCAGGGCAGCACCGTGGCCATGCGGACGTTTCAGGGGCGTCCCCTGCTGGTGAATTTTTGGGCCACGTGGTGCGCGCCTTGTATCGACGAATTGCCACTAATTAACGACTTCTATCGTCAAAATAAGGCCAATGGCTGGCAAGTTTTGGGGCTCGCCGTGGACAGACTGGCTCCGGTACAGGCTTTCCTGCAAAAAATGCCATTGGATTTTCCCGTGGGCATGGCGGGGTTGTCCGGCGCCGAACTGGGACGCGGTTTGGGAAATCTGGCCGGGGGGCTGCCATTTTCCGTCGCGCTGGGCAGCGACGGATTGGTTGCGCAACGCAAGCTGGGTCGTCTGAATACCCAGGATCTGACCGGTTGGCTTCGACTAAAATGAGGCTTCAGCTTACGGCTTGGCCCGGTCCGAGGTCGCATGCAGTTTGTTCCGCCGGAGTGCATGCCGTTGAAATTGCTGACAAATATCCGAACTTATAAAGATTTATCGACAAATGGGGTATTTTTGCGGTAAATTCACCCCCTACTAAATAACGGTTGTTGGAGATGACATGGATTTACGCAAACTCAAAACATTGATTGACCTGGTGTCGGACTCCAATGTGTCGGAGCTGGAGATCACTGAGGCCGAAGGCAAGGTTCGCATCGTTAAAGGTGGCGGTGGCGTGGTGCACAGCTATGCGCCTGCTCCGGTCTATGCGCCCCCAGCGGCTCCTGCTGCGGTTGCGTCCGGACCGGCCCCCGTTGCTGCGCCAGCACCGGCCGAAGTGGCCGCTGGTCATACGGTCAAGTCTCCCATGGTCGGTACCTTCTACCGCTCGTCGTCCCCAGGCGCCAAGGCCTATGTGGAAATCGGCGCGGTGGTGAAAGAGGGTGAGACGATTTGCATCATCGAGGCCATGAAGATCCTCAACGAGATTGAAGCGGACAAATCCGGCACCATTACCCGCATTCTGTGCGACAACGGACAAGCCGTTGAATATGGCCAGCCATTGTTCATTATTGAGTAAGTCTGGCGTCCAACATTCCCATGTTCAAAAAAATCCTGATCGCCAACCGTGGCGAGATTGCGCTGCGAATCCAGCGTGCTTGTCGCGAGCTGGGCATCAAGGCGGTGATGGTTTACTCCGAAGCCGACCGCGACGCGAAATACATCAAATTGGCGGATGAAGCGGTGTGCATTGGACCCGCCCAGTCCGCGCAGAGTTACCTGAATGTCCCCGCCATTATTTCGGCGGCGGAAGTGACCGATGCAGAGGCCATCCATCCCGGCTATGGCTTTCTGAGCGAAAACGCCGACTTTGCCGAGCGCGTGGAGAAGAGCGGATTCCAGTTTATTGGCCCGACCCCCGAGTCAATCCGCATCATGGGCGACAAGGTATCGGCCAAGCAGGCGATGATACGGGCTGGTGTGCCGTGTGTGCCTGGGTCGGAAGGCGAACTGCCCGATGATCCCGCGCTGATCCGGCGGATCGCCAAGGCTGTGGGTTACCCGGTCATCATCAAGGCGGCGGGTGGCGGCGGCGGACGCGGCATGCGCGTCGTGCACACCGAGGCGGCTTTGATCAATGCGGTCGCCATGACCAAGGCCGAAGCCGGTGCGGCGTTTGGCAACCCTGCGGTCTATATGGAGAAGTTTCTCCAGAATCCACGCCACGTGGAAATCCAGATTCTGGCCGATAAGCACAAAAACGCGGTTTACCTGGGGGAGCGCGATTGCTCCATGCAGCGTCGCCACCAGAAGATTCTGGAAGAAGCACCTGCACCGGGAATCAACCGCAAGTTGATTGAGCGGGTTGGGGAGCGCTGTGTCGCAGCCTGCAAGAAAATTGGATACCGCGGCGCCGGAACCTTTGAATTCCTGTACGAAGACGGCGAGTTCTACTTCATCGAGATGAACACACGGGTGCAGGTGGAACACCCGGTGACGGAGATGGTGACTGGCATCGATATCGTGCGCACGCAGATCATGGTCGCGGCGGGTGAAAAATTGCCCTTTACGCAGCGGCAGATTGAAGTCCGCGGCCACGCCATCGAGTGCCGCATCAATGCGGAGGATCCGTACAAATTCACGCCGTCCCCGGGTCGTGTGACCACGTGGCATGCACCGGGCGGTCCGGGCGTGCGTGTCGATTCACACGTCTACACCAACTATTTCGTACCGCCCAATTACGACTCGATGGTAGGCAAGATCATCGTGCACGGTGATACACGTGAGCAGGCCATGGCGCGCATGCGCACGGCGCTGGCCGAAACCGTGGTCGAAGGTATCAATACCAATATTGCACTGCACCGCGAGCTCATGGTGGACGCCAAGTTCATGACCGGTGGCACCAACATCCACTACCTTGAGCAGTGGCTGGACCAGCGCAAACGCTGATCACTGTGGCCATGTTCGAGCTGATCCTAATGTGCCCGGAAGACCGGGTCGAGCGTGTGAGCGACGCGCTGGACGCGCTGGATGCCTTGAGCGTCAGCGTCGAAGACGCAGATGCGCAAACCGATGCCGAACAGGCCCTGTTTGGCGAGCCCGGTATGCCGCCACCGAAAGAGGGCTGGCAACGCTCCCGGGTGACAGCGCTGTTTGCCGACGAGCCGCTGGCACAGAGTGCCTCGGACTTGTTGAAAGCGCAGGACTTTTTTGACGGTTGCCGGATATTGGCGCTGTCTGCCGTGCCCGATCAGGATTGGGTGCGGTTGACCCAATCACAGTTCACGCCAGTAGAAATAACGCCAGAGTTCTGGATTGTTCCCACCTGGCATGAGCCGCCTGCCGCTGCGCGGCAGGTCATTCGCCTGGACCCTGGTCTTGCCTTTGGTACCGGCACGCATCCCACCACACGCATGTGTTTGCGCTGGATTGCAACCCACCCGTTTGCAGGCCGGGTGTTGGACTACGGCTGTGGATCCGGCATTCTGGCCATTGGGGCGGCAAAGTTTGGCGCCGCGGAAGTCGTTGCGGTGGATATCGACACTGCGGCCATACAGTCCACGGAGTTGAATGCTGCAGCCAATGGGGTGGTGTTGACGGCCGGTATGCCTGAACGCGCCCAAGGCGTCTACCAATTGGTGTTGGCAAACATTCTGGCCACACCATTGAAGGTGCTGGCGCCCCTGCTGTGTGCCCACGTGGCGGGTGCAGGGCACCTGGTCCTGGCGGGCATATTGGAGCGCCAGGCTGAAGAACTGATGGAGGCGTATGCGCCGCACTGTCAATTGGCTGTGGCCGACCGTGAGGACGGGTGGATTTTGATGACCGCGTCCCTGTAGACGTGCACATCGGGTCTCTACAATGGCACGTTGATGAGCCTGATCACCCGATGCCCTGCCTGCACCACGATGTTCAAGGTCGTGCCGGACCAGCTCCGCGTGTCGGACGGCTGGGTGCGATGTGGTCAATGCAACGAGGTCTTTGACGCCAATGCCAATCTGCAGGAGGCAGCCGGGGAGGCTCTGAAACCGGACGTTCCCGAACCTTCAGCGGTTCACACGGGGTCTGTGGCACACGAGGCCGTAGTCGAAGCTGACGAGGTGATCAAGACCAGTGATGTACCCCAGGCCGGACCATTTCTTGCGGTGAATCCGCGCGCCCTTCACATTGAACTGCAAGACTCGGTGGGTGAAGCGGCGGAATTAGAGGAGCCGCTAGCCAGGCCAGTGCCGAGTGCAGCACCAAAGGCAATTCCCTCTGAGCCGCTATTGTCCTCGCAGCAGGATGTGCCCGTGCATTCCTTCATGCACAAGGCCCGCTCGCCGTCGCGGTGGGCCCAGACCTGGGTGCGCGCCACCCTGTCGTTTGCGGCCCTGGGATTGGGGGCCACTTTGCTTCTGCAAGTCGTCATCCAGGAACGGGATCGGATAGTTGCTGTGGAACCGTTGGCCAAGCGCTATCTCGATCCCTTGTGCGAGATCGTGAACTGCAGAATTGAACCCTTACGGCAAATCGAATCGGTCGTCATCGACAGTTCATCCTTTACCAAGGTTCGAGCGGATGTGTACCGATTGAGTGTCACATTGAAGAATGCTGCGCAAACACCGGTGGCAACACCCGATCTGGAATTGACACTGACAGACATGCAGGATCAGGCGGTTGTGCGGCAGGTGTTCGCTGCGGCCGACTTTTCAAAGCAGCACGTTGCCATGGATTCAGGCGCTGAGATGGTGGTCACACTGCCGGTTGCCGTCAAGCTCAATGCCGGGAACGAGAGGGTATCTGGCTACCGGTTGCTGTCCTTTTATCCATAAAAAAGCCCGGAATCTTGCGATACCGGGCTTTGACTGCCGACAACAAACGGTTTAAGGTTTGTTGGCAGTTGGGAATGGCCAAGCAGCCTGCGGGTTCAGAGTCGTCTGAGCAGCAGGCGCAGCGGGTGCCGTCGCTGCTTTGGCAGCGGGTGCTTTCGCGGCTTTCTTCGCAGCCGGCTTTTTGGCTGCCTTTTTAGCTGCGGGCTTTTTCGCTACGGCCGCTTTTTTGGCGACAGCTGCTTTCTTGGCGGGAGCCTTTTTGGCTGCTGCCTTTTTAGCGGGAGCGGCTTTCTTGGCTGGGGCTGCCTTTTTGGCTGCTGCCTTTTTAGCGGGAGCGGCTTTCTTGGCTGGGGCTGCCTTTTTGGCTGCTACCTTTTTAGCGGGAGCGGCTTTTTTGGCTGGGGCTGCCTTTTTGGCTGCTACCTTTTTAGCGGGAGCGGCCTTCTTGGCTGGGGCAGCTTTTTTAGCAGCTACTTTTTTCGCTGGTGCAGCTTTCTTCGCTGGTGCAGCTTTCTTTGCGGGAGCGGCCTTTTTTGCGGCCGGTTTTTTTGCAGTTGCCATGATTTTCTCCTTGATCAATTTACAAAGAGCACTTCTTGCTTGTTGGTTTGCAGGAAGTGATTCATGTGGTTGGGCACTTGCCCAGCGACATGAACTTGGTGACACCTAGCCAGCACAGACTCTGCGGCCTGTTGTTGGATAGATGAAATTCGAAAACACATACGTTGATCAGTCCCAGGACAGCGAACCGCCGGATTGGTACTCAATGACGCGGGTCTCGAAGAAGTTGCGCTCCTTCTTCAGATCAATCATCTCGCTCATCCATGGGAAGGGATTCTCTTCGTTGGGGAACAGGGCTTCCAACCCGATTTGAGTGGCGCGGCGGTTGGCGATGTAGCGCAGGTAGCCCTTGAACATGGAGGCGTTCATGCCCAACACGCCGCGCGGCATGGTGTCTTCTGCGTAGCGGTATTCCAGGTCAACAGCCGTTTCAAACAGGCCTTTGATCTCGGCCTTGAACTCTGCGGTCCACAGCTGTGGATTTTCCAGCTTGAGCTGGTTGATCAGGTCGATACCAAAGTTGCAATGCATGGATTCGTCACGCAGGATGTACTGGTATTGCTCGGCGGCACCGGTCATCTTGTTCTGGCGGCCCAAGGCCAGAATCTGCGTGAAGCCGACGTAGAAGAACAATCCTTCCATCAGGCACGCAAACACGATCAAGGACTTGAGCAGGGTCTGGTCCGCCTCCGGAGTACCCGTGTGAAAGTGCGGGTCCATGATGGCTTCAATGAAGGGGATCAGGAACTGGTCCTTGTCGCGGATGGACTGGACTTCGTTGTAAGCATTGAAGATTTCGCTTTCATCCAGCCCCAGTGACTCCACGATGTACTGGTAGGCATGGGTGTGAATAGCCTCTTCGAACGCCTGACGCAGCAGGAACTGGCGGCATTCAGGGGCCGTGATATGGCGGTAGGTGCCCAGCACAATATTGTTGGCGGCCAGGGAATCAGCCGTTACAAAAAAACCAAGGTTGCGCTTGATGATGCGGCGCTCGTCTTCGGTCAGGCCGTTGGGGTCTTTCCACAGCGCGATGTCACGCGTCATGTTGACCTCTTGGGGCATCCAGTGGTTGGCGCAGCTCGCCAGATATTTTTCCCAGGCCCACTTGTACTTGAATGGCACCAGCTGGTTGACGTCGGTCTTGCCGTTGATGATGCGCTTGTCCGACGCCTTCATGCGCACGGGGATGCTGGACTTTACGGGGGAGTTTTGCGCCCGCTCGACCGGCGGGTTTTCCGACGGCGTGAACGCAAATTGAGCTAGCGATGTGGGCTTGACTTCTTCGTCCCAGGTCAACATAAATAATTCCAATCAGCGGATTATGAGAGCAGTGAATTGAAATGAAAAGTAATCATGCACTTCACCGCGAATATGTGTTGTTCAATAGCATCGCATTGGCAGCGACGTGCGCGCATGTATCACTGACACGACTCGCATGTTGGATCATCCACGCCGCAAAATTTGATGTCGGTTGCCGCGTTCGTCGCCATCTCCATTTGCATTTGTGCTGCTGCGGCCGCAGCCTCCAGTGCGCTAGAAGATCGCATCGAACTCTTGGCATCGTTGCCCGAAGATACAGCGTTCATCTTGCCCGCAGTCACTGTCGATTTCTCGGCGTGTGTGGCTGACATGGTGCGCAGGTAGTAGGTGGTCTTCAGGCCACGCAACCAGGCCAGCTTGTAGGTCTCGTCAAGCTTCTTGCCCGAGGCGCCGGCCATGTAAATGTTGAGGGACTGCGCCTGGTCAATCCACTTCTGCCGACGGGCAGCTGCCTCGACCAGCCACTGTGTCTCGACCTCAAAGGCGGTGGCATAGAGTTGTTTGACGTCGGCAGGTACCCGGTCAATGGGACCCAAGGAGCCGTCAAAGTGTTTCAGGTCCATGACCATCACGTCATCCCACAGGCCCAGGCGTTTCAAATCCTTCACCAGGTAGCCGTTGATCACCGTGAACTCGCCCGACAAATTGGACTTGACCGACAAGTTGCCGAAGCTGGGTTCTATTGAAGCGTCCACGCCAATGATGTTGGAAATCGTGGCGGTAGGCGCAATGGCCACGCAGTTGGAATTGCGCATACCATCCGCGGCGATCTTGTTGCGCAGCGCGTCCCAGTCCAGCGTCGCGGAGCGGTCCACTTCCACATAGCCTCCGCGTGCCGAGGTCAGCAGATCCAGCGTGTCCAGCGGCAGCACGCCCTTATCCCACAACGAGCCGCGGTAGCTGGAATATTTGCCACGCTCCCTGGCCAGCTCGGTTGACGCCCAATAGGCGTAGTAGCAGATGGCTTCCATGGATTCGTCGGCGAACTGCACGGCAGTTTCGCTGGCGTAGGGAATGCGCAGTTCGTACAGGCTGTCCTGAAAGGCCATCACACCCAGGCCGACCGGACGGTGGCGCAGGTTGGAGTCGCGCGCCTTCTTGACCGCGTAGTAGTTGATGTCGATAACGTTGTCGAGCATGCGCATGGCAGTCGAGATGGTGCGCTTGAGCTTGTCGTGGTCCAACTTACCGTCTTTCAAATGCTGGCGCAGGTTAACCGAGCCCAGGTTGCAGACGGCGGTTTCGGTGTCGGACGTGTTGAGCGTGATCTCGGTGCACAGATTGCTGGAGTGCACCACGCCGGCATGCTGCTGCGGCGAGCGGACATTGCAGGCATCCTTGAATGTGATCCAGGGGTGGCCGGTCTCGAACAGCATGGTGAGCATCTTGCGCCACAGGTCGCTGGCCTGGACGGTGCGGGCGGGCTTGATCTCGCCGCGGGCGGCCTTCTCTTCGTAGGCCACATAGGCTTTCTCGAAGTCGGCACCAAACAGATCGTGCAGATCCGGCACGTTGTTGGGAGAGAACAAGGTCCAGGTTCCCTTTTCCATTACGCGGCGCATGAACAAGTCGGGGATCCAGTTGGCCGTGTTCATGTCGTGGGTGCGGCGGCGGTCATCGCCGGTGTTCTTGCGCAGCTCCAGAAACTCTTCAATATCCAGGTGCCAGGTTTCCAGGTAGGTGCAGACTGCGCCCTTGCGTTTGCCGCCCTGGTTGACCGCGACGGCCGTGTCATTGACGACCTTCAGGAAAGGCACGACGCCCTGCGATTCTCCATTGGTGCCCTTGATATGCGCGCCCAGAGCCCGCACGCGGGTCCAGTCATTGCCCAGACCGCCGGCGAACTTGGACAACAGCGCGTTTTCCTTGATGGATTCGTAAATGCCGTCAAGGTCGTCTGGCACGGTGGTCAGGTAGCAGCTGGAGAGTTGTGATCGGCGCGTGCCGCTGTTGAACAGCGTGGGCGTGCTGGACATGAAGTCGAAGCGCGACAGCACTTCGTAAAACTCGATGGCGCGGGCTTCGCGGTCGATCTCGTTGAGAGACAGGCCCATGGCTACGCGCATGAAGAAGGCCTGCGGCAACTCGATCCGGGTCTTGCCCTCGTGCAGGAAGTAGCGGTCATACAGGGTTTGCAGGCCCAGGTAGTCAAATTGCAGGTCGCGCTCGGCCTTCAGGGCGGCGCCCAGGCGTGGCAGGTCGAATTGCATCAGTCGCTCATCCAGCAACTCGGCATTGACGCCGCGCTTGATAAAGCCGGGGAAGTAATCGGTATAGGCCTCAGCCATGTCAGCTGGCGCCACGTCGCGGCCCAGCACTTCGCGGGAAATGGTGTGGAACAGCAGGCGCGCCGTGGCGTAGGTGTAGTCCGGGTCTTTTTCGATCAGGGTGCGGGCCGCGAGGATGGAGGCCTTGTAGACCTCGTCCATGGGCACGCCGTCGTACAGGTTGCGCATGGTCTCCGCCAGAATCGGGTCGGCTTTGACGTCCGCACCTAGACCGGTGCAGGCGGTCTCGACCAGGCTCTTGAGCTGGTTCAGGTCCAGCACGACGCGTTGGCCGTTGTCAATGGCGTGCAGAACGGGTGCCGGTGGCGCGACTTGCGCAACTTGCTTGGCGCGCTCCTGGGTGCGGCGTTCGCGGTACAGCACGTAGGCGCGTGCAATTTCGTGGTGCTCGCCCCGCATGAGGCCCAATTCCACCTGGTCCTGCACGTCTTCGATGTGGAAGGTTCCACCACCAGGACGCGAGCGCATCAACGCGCGGATCACTTGCTGGGTCAGCAGGTCCACCGTTTCGCGCACGCTGGCTGAAGCGGCGCCCTGGGTACCGTGCACGGCCAGGAAGGCCTTCATCATGGCAACGGCGATTTTGTTGGGTTCAAACGGGACGACCGCCCCATTGCGGCGAATGATCTGGTAATGGGCCAGATGGTTGACGCTGCCACTTTCGGTCGCCGTATCGCTGCGGGAAGACAGCATGGCAGTGGACGCTGGAGGGGCAGAATTTGAAACAGATTGCATGGATTCCTCGTCGTAATCAATATATTTTTCTGGAGCTGGGCTGTACGCTGCGACCGTCCGGCGATATGCAATTATCGAAAAGACGGTGAAGACAGTGCACACTATATATGGGGTCTAGTGTGCTTGCAAGCCACTACCGGTAGTGTACCGGGTCAAATTCAGGCAGGCCGGCGCCGATGCGCCAAATGTGCTGGTGCGCGCCGCCAATGCCGCAAGGTCGGGGTCCAATTGGAAGTGTTGCGTGCGAGCCTTGCCAACCGGTCGTTTGCAATTGCAGGCCTAGTCTTGATGCGGCTTACCAAGGCATTTGCACGGAAAGGCCGCATGGGACAATGGCTCTGCGCGCCTCGCCTATGGTTTGAACGCGGCACTCAGCAGTGCATCGGTGCTGCACTTCGCACCCGTCAGGGGGCGGTCTTCTTCAGCACACCTTCGGGAAAACACCAATCCGTCGGCCCCAGTTTTTCCTGCAACAGGTTCCAGTCCAGGCCAGGTCCGGGGTCTATTTTGCGGCCGGGTGCGATGTGCTCGTGACCTGCAATATGGGCAATCGGATAACGCTGGCCCAGCACGGGACACAGCGCCGCCAGCGCCGAGTACTGGGCCGGCTCGAAAGTGTCCCCTTCCAGTCCCTCCAGTTCGATGCCTATGGAGTCGTCGTTGCAGTTGACGCGCCCCCGGTACTGCGACGTGCCAGCGTGCCAGGCGCGGTCGTCACAACTGACAAACTGCCAGATCTCACCGGTGCGCCGGATATAAAAATGGGCCGACACCTGTAGGCCCTCGATCTGTTTGAAGTAGGGGTGCTCATCCCAGTTGAGCCGGTTGGTGAACAGCGCCTGAACCTGGTCCCCACCGTAGACTCCAGGCGGCAAGCTGATTGAATGCAAAACGATCAGATCAATAGTTGCATCGGGTGGCCTGGGACCAAAATTGGGGGAGGGCTCCCGCCGCGCAAAACGGTACCAACCGCCCGTCCAGGCGGTAGCGTCCGTCGGCTCCCCTTCACTCATCGGCGTCATCGTCCCGCGGGACGTCGATTTTCAGGCGGGCGATGCGATAGCGGATTTGACGCAGGCTGAGCCCCAGACGCGATGCCGCCAGCGTCCGGTTGAACCCGGTTTCGCGCAGACTCTTGACCAGAATCTCGCGCTCCTGCTGGTCCAGGTGGCTCTGCAAGTCCGTGGGCAACTGGATGTCGCTTGGCACTATGGGCAAGGTTGGTGCGATGGGGTCATCTGGCGGACGTACGTCCAAGGGAACAGGGCCGCTGGAGGAGTGGAAGTCTGCCAGCTGGAGCTCATTGCCGTCACACAATGCAACCGCACGGTGCAGAAGGTTTTCCAGCTCCCGCACATTGCCAAGAAGGGGTAAGCGGGCAAGCTGTTCAACCGTGCCCGCCGCGAGCGTGGGCACCGACATCTGTGACTCCTCGGCAATGCGCGCCAGCAAGGCGCGGCACAGAGCGGGCAGGTCGTCGCAGCGCTCACGCAGCGGTGGGATGACGATGTCGATGACATTGAGCCGGTAAAAAAGGTCCTGGCGGAAACGGCCAGCCAGAACCTCGGCGGGCAAATCCTTGTGGGTGGCGCTCACGATGCGAACGTCCACTGGTTCCTCCTGGTTGGAGCCGACCGGGCGCACGCAACGCTCTTGAATGGCACGCAGCAGCTTGGATTGCATGGCCAGCGGCAGATCGCCTATTTCGTCCAGAAACAGCGTGCCGCCCTTCGCGGCCTGAAAAAAGCCTTCGCGGTCATGCACCGACCCGGTATAGGCTCCTTTTTTGGCCCCAAAGAACTCGGTCTCCAGTAAATTTTCCGGAATCGCACTGCAATTCACAGCGACCCAGGGTCCCGCAGCGCGGTGGCTGGTGGCGTGCAGGGCGCAGGCGACCAGTTCCTTGCCGGTGCCCGATTCGCCCTGGATGAGCACCGGTGCCATGCTGCGTGACACTTTGACAATGCGTTCCTTGACACTGCGCATCACCGCAGAGTCACCGGCCAGACGTGATAGGGCCAGCTCACCCTGCGAGTTGGACGCGGCGGCTTGCGTCAGGCGGGCGTCGGTTGCCCGACGCGACGGTCCGGTTTTTGATGTGGTGCCCAGTACCGCGGATGCGATGGCTGTGCGAAATTGCTTCAGATCAACCGGCTTGGTCAGATAGTCAAACGCGCCGGCCTTGAGTGACTCCACTGCGTTTTCGGCCGAACCGTGCGCCGTGATAACGATGCTGCGCTCGGTGCGTTGCTGCGTCTTCATGTGGGTCAGGATTTCGATACCCAGCCCATCGGGCAGGCGCATGTCGGTGATGACCACGTCAAAGCGCTGTGCGTTCAGCAGTTGCAGGGCCTCCTGCACAGTGCCTGCCGTATCGACCCGATAGCCTTCGCGCAGCAGCGTGAGTTCATACAGCGTGCGCAAATCGGGCTCATCGTCGATCACCAGGATCTGCGCGTTGCTCAGTACAGCGTGGGTTGCCATGGTGTCGTGGTGTTGTTCTCCGAGGAGAAATTATCTGCGGGATCGACGCGTCGCAAGGTGATGACAAACTCATTGCCTTCACAGGGTTGTCCGCGCGCTTCGCGCGTGGTGCGCTGGTACACCAGTGATGCATCATGGCGCTCGCACAACTCCCGGCAGATGTAGAGCCCCAGCCCGCTGGACCGGCTGTCCGAGGAAAAGAACGGTTCAAACAGGTGGCGTTCTACCGACTGGTCCATGGGTGGTGCATTGCTCCAGATCGAAACGGTTGCATGTTGCGCGTCGCTACCGCTGATGTAAACCTGAATCGTATCGGTTCCTTCGTCGGTGTGGCGGCGCGCGTTGTCCAGCAAATTGACCAGAACCCGACGGAGATGCTCCGCATCAAACCGCACACCGATCGTCTGGTCTCCGGCGTGCACGGTCAGTCGCTGCAGGCTGGCGGTCTGTGTGGCCCAGTCGGCGCATATCCGGTGGGTGGCTGCATCCAGCGCGATGGGGGGAATCAGATGGGTTTGATCGTAGGGCTGGACTCTGGAGACATTCAATATGTCATTGACAATTTTTTCGAGCCGCTTGGCGTTCTGGCTGACCATCTCCGTCAGCTTCTTCAGCTTGGGGTCACTCAGGTCTTCATCCAGCAGTGCGTTGGCCTGTGTGATGGCCGACAGCGGATTGCGGATTTCGTGCGCTACGGCGGTCGACAGGCGACCCATACCCGCCATGCGTTCGGTGCGTACACGGGCTTCCAGTTCGCGCTGATCCTGCAGGAAGAGAACACACAGGCTCTCGCCCGCGTGACCGTTGGGGGCGGCCAGGCGCGTGCGGGCATGCAGTCGCCGCGGGCCATCGGTGCCATGGCGGATCGTGACATCTTCCTCATGGCTGAGTCCGGTACCCACACTCAGCCGTGTCAGATTGAGAAGAGGCCGCCATCCCGCTTCGTCCTTCAGATCGAAAATGGGGGTGCCCAGCTTTTGCTGTGAACCCAGCAACTGCCGGGCCGCCGGATTGGCAGCGCGCACGCAGCCCTTTTCATCCACGACCAGCACGCCGTCGGGCAAGGACTCGATAACCAGTTCGTTCACCTGGCGCTGGATGCTGGCCGCCAACTGGCTTTGCCGTGCGTGCTGGGCTTCGCTGGCCAACCGGGTCGACAGTTGATTGGACAGCCATGCGATCGCAAAATAGCCGACGCCGCTGAGCGCCGACTGCGCGAAGTAGGGCGTGACGTCTGTGGGGCCCTTCAGGTAGGACAGCAGGGCTTCTACCAGCATGAGTACGGTAATGCCGGCGGCAGTGCCCAGTGCCAGGCGCAAGGACCCCAGCACAGACGCGACCAGTATGGGTAGCGCAAACAGCGGGGTGTAGTTGATGGAACTGCCGGCGCCGGTCTGCAGCATCTGTAGCACCGAAAAGGTCAACAGGTCCAGCCCGACCAGTGCACCCCACACGCGGTTGAAGGATTGGCCCAAAGGGCGGGGCCGTATCAGCAGCTTGCTCGCCAGGGTGCCAGCCAGGTAGGCCGCGCTGATCACAATCTGCGTCTTGTTATGGGACGTGCCGGTTACATAGAGAGCGGTTTGCAGGGTCACCAACACCAGGCCGAGCACCAGACGTGCCGTCATGAAGCCTTGCCATTGCCGCAGCATCTCTTGCGAGTCCTCCGACCGGATCGCTTGCGGATCCGTTGTGCTGGGGTCAAACCACGACGGAGCTGGCGCAGCGTGCGCCATTCAGGGCTCCATGCTCAATCGGTGGGCCACACTGCAATAGCTGCCCCGCGTGCCAACAACCGCGTCACTTGCTGGCAGGTGGAGACCACATTGGCGGCAGGCGACCATGGTCGTTGCGTCGGGCACAACGCCGTCTTTGCGCTTTACCGTCAATTGGCTGGCTTCGCGCCAGGTCCGCCAGCGCCACGCAATGACCAGCACCACCAGAAATACCAACAAGAATTTCACAGTGTGCGTCCCAAAAGGATTTCCGTCACGAAGCGTGAACCCACGTAGGCCAGCAACAGGAACGCGGAGCCGACATACAGCACATTGACGGCCCGCTTGCCCCGCCACCCCAGCGTTGAACGCCCGATCAGCAGCACGGCAAATACCAACCAGGCCAGGGTCGAGAAGATCGTCTTGTGGTCCCAGCGCCAAGCGTGCCCATGGCCGTACAGGGATTCACCAAAGAGGACGCCAGCCATCAGCGTGGCGCTGAGCAGCACAAATCCCGCGGTCACGAAGCGGTAGGTCAGCCGCTCCAAAGTCAACAGGGGCAAGCCGCTGTGCGGGTCTTCCGCATGGCGGATGCGCGCCTCGGCGCGGGTCATGAACCAGGCATGGACGACCGCGATACCGAACAGGCCGTAGCAGGCCACGCCAAACGCCAGGTGCAATGCCAGCCAGGCGGAGGCGGTCACCGGCATGGGGCTGCCGGGAAAGAAGAAAGCGGCCAGCACGGCCACGGCACCCACCACACACAGGGTCCACCGGGTGGGCAGTTGTGGATAGATCTGGCTCTCGACTGCATAGACAGCCGCCACCAGCCAGGCCGTGACCGACATGGCCGGTGCAAAACCAAAAGACGGACGTTCCCCCAGCAGCGTGATCGTCAGCACCGCACCGTGCATCAGCCAGGCCAGCGCAACCCACACGCGTGCGCCACGCTCGTCCAGGTGGGTGGTTCGCACGGCGGGCCACGCATAGGCTGCCGCGGCCAAAACCGACAAAATCAGGCTGAGAGGGGGCGCACTGGCTAAAATCATGGGTACAGTTTAGCGTTTTGCTTTCTGCACCGGTACACATCCTATGGCCTCCGCCCTCTCCGACAAACTTTCCCGCCTCGTTAAAGAAATGCGTGGCCAGGCCCGCATTACGGAAACCAACGTCTCCGACATGCTGCGCGAGGTGCGCATGGCCCTGCTGGAGGCCGACGTGGCCCTGCCGGTGGTGCGCGACTTCGTCGCCCGCGTGAAAGAGAAAGCGCTGGGTCAGGAGGTCATGGGCTCGCTGCAGCCCGGCCAGGTGCTGGTCAGCATCGTCAGCAAGGAATTGGCCGCCACCATGGGCGAAGGCGTCAGCGACATCAACCTGGCAGCCCAGCCGCCGGCCGTGATCCTGATGGCCGGCCTGCAGGGCGCCGGCAAGACCACGACGACCGCCAAGCTGGCCAAGCACCTGATCGAGAAGCGCAAGAAGAAGGTGCTGACGGTGTCGGGCGACGTCTACCGCCCCGCCGCCATCGAGCAGTTGAAGACCGTCACTGCCCAGGCCGGGGCCGAATGGTTCCCAAGCACACCCGACCAGAAGCCGGTGGACATTGGCCGCGCGGCGCTGGACTATGCCAAGAAGCATTTCTTCGACGTGCTGCTGGTCGACACCGCCGGCCGCCTGGCGATTGACGAAGTGTTGATGGCCGAGATCAAGGACCTGCACGCCGCGCTCAATCCCGTGGAAACCCTGTTCGTGGTCGATGCCATGCAGGGCCAGGACGCGGTCAACACCGCCAAGGCCTTCAAGGAAGCCCTGCCGCTGACCGGCATCATCCTGACCAAGCTCGATGGCGACTCGCGCGGTGGTGCGGCCCTGTCGGTGCGCCAGATCACCGGGGCGCCGATCAAGTTTGCCGGTACCAGCGAAAAGCTCGACGGCCTGGAGGTGTTCGATGCCGAACGCCACGCCGGCCGTATCCTGGGCATGGGCGACATTCTGGCGCTGGTGGAGCAGGTCACCGCGGGTGTCGACATTGCCGCCGCACAGAAACTGGCCGCCAAGGTCAAGAGCGGGGCTGGCTTCGACTTGAACGATTTCCTGGCCCAGATTCAGCAGATGAAGCAGATGGGTGGCCTGTCCAGCCTGATGGACAAGTTGCCCAGCGCCATGACCGCCAAGGCCGGCAATGTGGACATGGACCGCGCCGAGAAAGACATCAAGCGCAAGGAAGGCATCATCCACAGCATGACGCCGCTGGAGCGCCGCAAGCCCGACCTGATCAAGGCCACCCGCAAGCGCCGCATCGCCGCGGGCGCCGGCGTGCAGGTTCAGGAAGTCAACCGCATGCTCAAGGAGTTTGAGCAGATGCAGGACATGATGAAGAAGTTCAAAGGCGGCGGCATGATGAAGCTGATGAAACGCATGGGGGGCATGAAAGGCATGCCCAAGATGCCATTCTGAGTGTTTTAGGCCACTAGCCCTCGTGGGGGCTGAATAGTTTGCTTCCGAATGTGTAGCAGAGATACGCCAGGAACAGCGCTGTTCCGGCAAAAAAAAGCGGCAAGACGGGTATCCGTCTTGCCGCTTTCGCTTGGTGCGTGTGGTTTAGTACACGTCGTGTTGGGTGTTGTAGACGTTGAACTTGCCAGTCGGGGTGACCAGGGCCTTGTCCTTGATCACGGCCTTGAGTTTCAGCGTCTTGTCATCGACCACCACAATCGCCGACTCTTCGTTGGCAGCACTCCACACCGAGAACCAGACCTCGTCGCCGGCCTTGTTGTATTCCGGTTGCAGAACCCGCTTTGCGCCCGCTCCCAAACCCGCCCACTGTGCAATCGGCAGTGACTTGAAGCCATTGCCAAAGTTGGTGATGTCGAATACTGAAATGGACTGGCTGACCTTTTCATCCGGGTTCAACGGTGCGTCAACCCACAGGTTCCTGGACTTGGGGTGGCTCTTGAGGAACAACGAGCCGCCACCCGCGCCTTTGAGGGTTTCTACGACCTTCCATGCCTGGTCTTTGTGCTTGACCGGGTCGGTGCCAATCAGGGTGATGGTTTCATCACCCAGGTGACCCGTTGCCCAGACGGGGCCGAACTTGGGGTGGATGAAGTTGGCGCCGCGACCGGGGTGCGGTGTCTTGCCCACGCTGACCACGGCAGCCAGCTTGTCTTCCTTGGTGTCGATGACGGCAATCTTGTCAGAGGCATTGGCGGCGTCCATGAAGTAGCGACCAGTCGACTCGAACCCACCATCGTGCAGGAAGCGCGGTGTCTTGATCATGGTGACCTTGAGGTTCTCCAGATCGGCGTAGTTCACCATGTGCACCATGCCGGTTTCCTTGGCGTTCACCAGGAACTCGGGACGGAAGTGCGAAGCCACGATGGCAGCTACGCGCGGCTCGGGGTGGTATTCCTGGGTGTCCGAGGTCATGCCACGGGTGCCGACGATGCGCAAGGGCTTGAGGGTGTCGCCGTCCATCATCACGTACTGGGGCGGCCAGTAGGCACCGGCAATCGCGTACCGGTCTTCATAGCCCTTGAACTTGGAAGTCTCGACCGAGCGGGCTTCCAGGCCGACCTTGATTTCAGCCACGGGGCCGGGCTGTTCCATCCACAGATCAATCAGCACGATCTTGGCGTCGCGTCCAATCACGTACAGGTAACGGCCCGACTGCGAAATGCGCGAGATGTGCACCGCATAGCCCGTGTCCAGAATCTGCACGATTTTCTTGCTGGCACCGTCGATCAACGCAATCTTGCCCGCGTCACGCAGGGTCACCGAGAACAGGTTGCCCAAATCCCAGTTGTTCAATTGCTTTTTCGGGCGCTTCGCGGGTTCGATCAGCAGCTTCCAGGTGGCTTCCACTTCCTTCATGCCCATCTCGGGTGGAGTGGGTGGTTCATGCTGGATGTACTTCACCATGATGTCCACTTCCTGCTTGCTCAGTGTGCCGGAGGTGCCCCAGTTGGGCATGCCCTGTGCCGAGCCGTAGTAGATGAAGGTGTTGAGGTAATCGGACCCTTTTTCCAATGTGATGTCCGGCGTCAGTGCCTTTCCCGTCGCGCCCTTGCGCAGCACGCCGTGGCAGCCCGCGCAGCGTTCAAAGTAAATCTTGGTCCCGGTCTGGAACTCGGCCTCGGTCATGGCCGGTGATTTTGGGTTGATCGTTTGGTGCAACTTCATGGCGCCCAGAGGGGATGCGCCACCAATTTCCTGGGTGGACGCCAGGGGCTCGGCCTTCTTGGCGGGTTCGGCCGTCGCTGCGCTGGCTGCAATGGGAAGGGCGACCAGCATGGCACTGGCCACGAACAGTTTGATGTCAGTCAATATCATGGGGATATCCTCTCAAAAGATGGTTACGGTGCAGCACTCGCGAAGGTAACGCGAAAAGACGCATTTAACAAGCATCTTTATTGATTCACGATAAGTTCCCGATAATTTTCATTGTTTTCATACGATTTGCCTTGCGTTTTGTCAACGCGGAGGATGATGGAGCAAGCGTATTGTCAAAGCGCTACCCGGTCACCAGGTCCTGTGTCACCACTTCCCCGCGCAAGGTGTAGCTGCGGGTCTCGGTGATGCGCACATCCACCAATTGGCCTACCAGCCGGGATGGTGCCGCGAAGTTCACCACCCGGTTGCACTCGGTGCGGCCCATCAGCTCGCCACCATCGCGCTTGCTACTTCCCTCCACCAGGATGCGCTGCACCGTGCCCAGGCGGCTCTCGGAGATGCGGGTGATGTTGGCGTTGATGGCGGCTTGCAGGTGCTGCAGGCGGCGCAGCTTGACATCATGCGGGGTGTCGTCGTGCAGGTTGGCGGCCGGTGTGCCGGGGCGCGGGCTGAAGATGAAGCTAAAAGAGTTGTCAAAGCCGACGTCGTCGATCAGCTTCATCATCCTGTTGAAGTCGTCCTCGGTCTCGCCGGGGAAGCCGACGATGAAGTCCGAGCTCATGGCCATGTCGGGGCGAATGGCGCGCAGCTTGCGCACCGTGCTCTTGTATTCCATGGCGGTGTAGCCGCGCTTCATGGCCATCAGAATCCTGTCGCTGCCGTGCTGCACCGGCAGGTGCAAATGGCTGACCAGCTTGGGGATCCTGTCGTAGGCGGCGATCAGCGACGGCGTGAACTCGTTGGGGTGGCTGGTGGTGTAGCGGATGCGCTCAATGCCGGGGATGTCGGCCACATATTCCAGCAGCGTCGCGAAGTCGGCCTCTTCGCTGGTACCGCCCATGGTGTGACGCCAGGCGTTGACGTTCTGGCCCAGCAGGGTGATCTCCTTGACACCCTGGTCGGCCAGACCGGCCACTTCGACCAGCACGTCTTCAAACGGGCGGTTGATCTCGGTGCCGCGGGTGTAGGGCACCACGCAGTAGCTGCAGTATTTGTTGCAGCCTTCCATGATGCTGACGAATGCCGACGCGCCTTCCACCTTGGCCGGCGGCAGGTGGTCGAACTTCTCGATCTCGGGAAAGCTGATGTCCACCTGGGGGCGGTTCAGGGCCTTGCGGGCGTTGAGCAGTTCGGGCAGGCGGTGCAGGGTTTGCGGGCCAAACACCACGTCGACAAAGGGCGCGCGTTTGATGATCTCGGCCCCTTCCTGGCTGGCGACACAACCACCCACACCGATCAGCACACCTTTCTTGGCCAGGTGGCGCACACGGCCCAGGTCGGAGAACACTTTCTCCTGCGCCTTCTCGCGCACCGAGCAGGTGTTGAACAAAATCAGATCGGCTTCCTCTACATCCTGTGTGGGCTCATACCCCTGGGCGGCGCCCAGCACATCGGTCATCTTGTCCGAGTCGTACTCGTTCATCTGGCAACCAAAGGTTTTGATAAAGACTTTTTTGGCCATGTGGACCACTCCAGGAATTGCTATAAATTGAGTAGCTGACCAGGTTGTCAGTACGAGGGCTGCAGCCCTGTTTGTTCAATAGCTTTGGGGCCGCGGGCGCGGCCCGTGGCTATTGCTGCGGGGAGGTTGTGGCGGTGCCGGTGCCATCAGGGGTGGCGGGCACATAGCTCTCCGACCCGTAGTTGCCTTGCGCCGGCATGCCAGGCATTTTTTGCCGGGCTTCGGTGGGGTTGAGCAGCCAGACTTCATGCACCATGCCCTGGGCATCGCGCACATAGTTCACGACCAAACTCTGGCCGACCAGCGCGCCGGACATCACCAACATATTGTTCACACCCCGGATGCGCGCGCCGGGCGACAGGCGTGCAGTCTGCCCGTTCAGCAGCAGCTCGGGAGGCTGGGTGACCTGCAGGGTGCCGCGCAGGGCGTTGGCCGGGAAGGGGCGTACGCTGTCCTGAGCGCTGGCCGCGAGTCCCAGGCCCAACAAGGCGGTGGCCAGAGTGATTCGCCAGGCGGCGGTGCGGGGTGCGGGGGCTTGGGTGCAGCGGTTCATGGTGTGTATCCAGAGGCTGATTGAAAAAAAGACCATTGGCCACTTGGATCAACGGTCTTTTGGATTTGGTGGTGATAGGTGGATTTGAACCACCGACATCAGCATTATGAATGCTGCGCTCTAACCAACTGAGCTATATCACCGAAGGGCACGATTATAGCCAAAAAAATTGCAGGTGTGACGCGTGGATCAGGCGGGCGGGGTACTTTGCTGCGTTCGTGTCCCCCGCCCGTTCCGGGCTCCTCCTTGACCTCACTTCGCAAAGCACCCCACCCACCCGATCCACTTACCTATCGCCTACTGGTGCGTGAACTCGGCCTTGCGCTTGCTGACGAAGGCGTCCATGCCTTCTTTCTGGTCCTGCGTGGCGAAGAGGGCGTGGAACAGGCGGCGCTCGAACATGATGCCGTCGGCCAGCGTACCTTCAAAGGCCCGGTTGACCGACTCCTTGGCGGCCATGGTGGCGACCTGTGAGAAGCCGCAAATCATCAGCGCCGCACCCAGCGCCTCGTCCATCAGCTTGTCCTGCGGTACCACGCGGCTGACCAATCCGGCGCGCTCGGCTTCGACGGCATCCATCATGCGGCCAGTCAGCGCCAGGTCCATGGCTTTGGCCTTGCCCACCGCGCGGGGCAGGCGCTGCGTGCCACCGGCGCCGGGAATGATGCCCAGCTTGATTTCGGGCTGGCCAAAGCGGGCCGTGTCGGACGCAATGATGAAGTCGCACATCATCGCCAGCTCGCAGCCGCCACCCAGCGCAAAGCCGCTGACCGCGGCGATGACCGGCTTGCGGATGGAGCGAATGGTTTCCCAGTTGCGGGTGATGAAGTCGCCTTTGTAGGCGTCGGCGAAGCTGAGCGTCGCCATGGCGCCGATGTCGGCACCGGCTGCAAAGGCTTTTTCGCTGCCGGTGATGACCATGCAGCCAATGGCCGGGTCGGCATCAAAGCCCTTGAGGGCGTGGCCCAGCTCGTCCATCAGCTGGTCGTTCAGTGCATTGAGCTGCTTGGGGCGGTTCAGCGTGATGATGGCGACTTGCTCGCCTTCAATCCGGGTGGTGATGCATTCGTAGTTCATGGTGGTGGCGCTTCTTGTGGGGGAATTGGAGGAGGGAAAGCTATTGTCAAGCGGATTGGGGGCCTAGCCAGGCATCGACCCGCGCGGCGTCGCGCACCGCCAGGCGCACGGCCTGGCTGGCCTTGGGCAGGTTCAGGCTGAGGGTGAGCAGACGCTTGTCGCGCGACACGATGGCGGTCACCTTCCTGGCATTGCCCGCAAACAGCACGAAGTCGTCCAGCGTCTGCAGGCGCCAGGCGCCATGGGCTTCGGACCCGCCGGGTTGCACGGCAATCCATTCGTCGCCACTGGCAAAACCGGCTTTCTCGGCCACACCACCGCGCAGCACATGCTGGATGAAGAGGCCGCCGTTTTCCCTGACACGCAGGCCCAACTGCTGGGCCACCTGGTCGGGCTCCTGGTGCACCTGGATGCCGTGCTGCTCCAGCAGCGCCACCGATGGCAATTCTTTGGTGCTGTGCACCCAGTGCGCCAGCTCGGGCGCAAAGGAGCGTTCGCCCAGCTGCTGCAACACAGCCAGCAGGTCCTGCTCCGACATCGGGCCGCCCTTGCAGCGTGCCCACAGGCCGCGCATCACTGCGTCCAGTGTGGTCTTGCCCTCGGCACGCAGCGTCAGGTCCAGGCACAGGGCCACCAGCGAGCCCTTGGTGTAGTAGCTCACCGTGGCGTTGGGCGTGTTCTCGTCCTGGCGGTAGTACTTGATCCAGGCGTCAAAGCTGGCCTGGGCCACGCTTTGCACCTTGCGCCCCGCCGTTTGCGCCACGCCGTTGACGGTCTTGGTGAGCAGCTTGAGGTAGGCGGCGTTGTCAATCAGGCCGGCGCGGCGCAGCAGCAGGTCGTCGTAATAGCTGGTAAAGCCCTCAAAGAACCACAGCAGCTCGGTGTAGTTCTCCTGCGTGTAATCGTAGGTGGCCAGCTCGGCCGGGCGCAGTCGTTTGACGTTCCAGGTGTGGAAGTATTCGTGGCTGATTAGCCCCAGCAGCGTGAAGTAGCCCTCGGGCTGCTTGTGCGTGGTGGGGGCCAGTGTGGTGCGTGGCAGGCGCGGCAGGTCGGCGCGCTTACAGATCAGCGCGGTGGAGTTTTTGTGCTCCAGCCCGCCATAACCATCGGCCACAGCATTCAGCATGAAGACATAGCTCTTGAACGGAATAGGGCTCTGGCCCTCGTCCTTCTTGCGTGCCTTGCTATGGTTTTTGATGCTGTCGCCATGCCAGAAGCGGATTTCGGCTTCACAGATGGCCTGGGTGTCGGCCAGCAGCTTGGCACCATCGAAGCTGGGCGGGGCGCCGGCCACGACAAAGCGGTGCGGGATGCCGAAGGCGACAAAGCTGCCGCTCCAGAACGGCCCCATTTCCACCGGGCAGTCGACCAGCGTGTCGTAGTTGTCGGCACGGTAGCTGCCAAAGCCGTGTTTATTGACCTTGACCGGCTCCAGACCGGTGGCGACGGACCAAGTGGCAAGAGCCTCGTCGCTGACCAGTTCCAGCGCGTGGGCCTGGTCCTGCTGTCCGTCCACCTGCAGGCACAGGCTGGTCCCGTTGAAGAAGCCCCGCGTTGCGTCCAGCCAGGCGGTGCGCACCGAGTTGTCAAACGCGTAGACCTCGTAGCGCACTTCCAGCGGCTGCTCCGCCCCGCACTCCACCATCCAGGTGGCCTTGTCGGACTGCTGGGCCGGCACGGTCTTGGTGCCCTGCCGGCAGTGCAGGTTTTGCAGGTTCTTGGCGAATTCGCGCACCAGGTAGCTGCCTGGAATCCAGACCGGCAGGCGCAATACCTGACGGGCCGCCGGTCGCGCAATCGTGAGGGTGATACCAAACAGGTGGGCGTGCAGGTTGAGCACCTCAACCCGGTAGTGGATGCCGGTTGCCATACGAACGACCTAGCCCTTGGCGTCCGTCAGCATCTTTTCAACCTGCTTGGCGTCGACCGCACCGGGCACCCTTGCGCCATCGATAAAAATCAGCGTCGGGGTGCCGGTGATCTTGTGGTTGCGACCCAGTTCGACATTGCGTGTGAGGGCTGAAACGTCGCAGTTCGCCACGGGAGCCGGGATGGGCTGGTCGCGCACCATCCAGTCCTGCCAGGCTTTTGCCTGATCCTTTGCGCACCAGATGGCCTTGGACTTTTCGCCGGAATCTGCGCCCAGGATGGGATACAGGAACATGTAGACGGTGACGTTGTCCACCTTCTGCAAATCGCGCTCGAAGTGTTTGCAATAGCCGCAATTGGGGTCTTCAAACACCGCCATGCGGCGCTTGCCGTTGCCCCGCACGATGGTGAACGCGTCTTTGAGCGGCAAATTGTCAAACTTGACTTCGGTGAGCTTGGCGATGCGCTCCTCGGTCAGATTGCGTTTGGCCCGCACGTCAATGATGTTGCCCTCAATGAGGTAGTTGGCCTGTGCATCCGTGTAGAAAATTTCGCTGCCATTGATGCGCAGCTCGTAGATACCGGGAATGGCCGTCTTTCTGACTTCATCCACTGCCTTGATCAGGGGAAGCCGTTCGGCAATGTTTTTGCGGATCAATGCTTCTTGCGCCATGCTGCTGCTGCAGACCAGGAGCGCGGCGCAAGCCAGCAGGGATTGGATGACGGATTTCATGTTCGCTGTTTACCTTGTGTTGATGCCGGCTTGCCCAGCACGCCCATGGCGCGCCGCGCAACCCATTGTTTGATCGGTCCGCTGTCTTCAAATCGGTTCATGCCCCAGTTGCGCATGGCCTGTATGGCCGGATGGGGATGGGTAAACAACTGCTGTAAAGCGTCGTTGGCCTGTCCCATCACGGCAAAATCGGCCTTGCGCGCACGCTCATACTGGCGCAGCAACCGGCTGTCTCCTACGCTGCGCCAATAGGCGCGGCGCTCCAATACCTCTACCAGTTCGGCCACATCGGCCAAACCCATGTTCAATCCCTGTCCGGCTAAGGGGTGCATGTTGTGTGCAGCATCCCCGGCCAAAACCCAAGCCCCCTGGGGCGAGCTACCACTCCAGCGCCGCGCCACGGCCTGCTGCAAGGGCCAGACCTTGCGCCCGCTACCCAAGGCCACGGCGCCCAACGCCCCATGGCTGGCGGCTTCCAGTGCCAGACAAAATTCTTCATCCGGCATGGCTTGCAAGGATTTGGCACGTTCAGGACTGACAGACCACACAATGGCGCACAAGTTCCCTTGCGGGCCGCCCATGGGCAAAAATGCCAGTATTTCGCCCTTGCTGAACCATTGGCGGGCGATTTGCCCATGCGGCGTGGCGCATTGCACACGGGTCGCGAGCGCCCACTGGCCGTACGGCGTGACATCCCACTGCACACCCCACGCCTCGCGGGACGCGCTGGCCCTTCCTTCGCAGACCACCGTGAGCGTGGCCGGCTGAGGGCTGTCAAAGATCTCGATAAAGGGCTGGAATCGCACGGCCTGCGCCAAGCGGGCCTCCAACACCGGTACATCTGCGATCCAGTTCAGGGCCTGCGACGCAGTCTCGGTGGCGTCAAACGCGACCTCGCCGCCGTCGTCCCCATGCACTTGCATGGCCAGCACCGGCGTGGCATCGGCTTCGTCGGGCCAGCAGCGCACGGCCTCCAGCAACTGGCGTGAGGCCAGGTTGAGCGCGTAGGCCCGCACATCGGCTTCGCCAGATGGTGGCACCGGGGCGTGTGCGTCGGCAGCTACCAGGGCCACCCGCAATTGCTTGCCGGCCAGATGCAGGGCCAGCGTGCGTCCGACGATGCCGGCGCCGCGGATGCAGATATCAAACGGTCGTGTCATGTCGGGATTGTAAAAGCCGCTCACCAACGGGCTCGTCTCGATGGCGTTTGCCCCTACGCAGGCTCGGTCTGTGTATGCATTTGGGAGGCCTCGGTCGGCAGGGCTTCGAGAAAACGGATCGGCCTGCGGGTATGGGGCGACATGCCCGCCAACAGGTCCCGCAGGTCGTCCAGCACGCGCGCGGGCGGGACCGGATTGTCATGCAACATGACACAGACCGCATGGAAGTGCAGGGTGACTTCCGGAACCAGGCCGGGCAAGGGAATCAGCCCCGAGCCGATCAGCTTGACCATGCGCTCGGTCAGCGCCTGGCGTGTGGCCACGCCCTCCATCAGCAATGCAAACTCCGCCGTGCCCACGCGGCCCGCAGGGTCCACGTCGCGCAGAATGCGCTGGATCTTGACCACGGCGCGCAGCAGGCATTGTTCTGCGGTGGTGTCGCTGTAGGCTTGGCGGATGTGCTCGTGGTTGGTGACCCGGACCATGACCAGTGCCAGCGGCTCGCGGTGGTCGATGGCGCGCTGTACCGCCGTTTCCAGATGGGTCTGGAACACCTCGGGCGTCAGCAATCCGGTCAATGCATCCTGGGTCGGCAGGTGGTTGGCGCGCACCACCAACTCCTTGCGGTCATGGGTTAGCTGACTCAAGGCATAGAGCAAAACCGGGACCACAATGGCAACTCCCAGCGACGTCAGATAGCGCATTTGCCAAAGATTGGGAACGAAGCCAGCCGCATCGGCGACCATGTACAGGACGGCAAAAAACAGGGGAAGCAAGGCAAACATCAACCAGCGTGCAACGGAAGACCCGTCACGCGCACTCAAAAACGTGGCAATCATGCCGATCAGGGTGGCAAAAATCATGACCATCGCACAGACCCGGTCGGCTATGAACCGGTCTGCGAAGGCATAGATGAAGACCGAGACCACGGTTCCCCAACCGACCGATGACAGGAACCGGTCGAACCGACGGTAGTGGACATGCAAGGCAAAGACATTGCGCACAAACAGCAGCGCGCACCCCACCGTCACCACCGGCAACACGCTGGACGCGTAGTTGCCGATCTCGGGCAGCGGCGCCCAAATAAAAGCGTTCATGACACCATTGATCTGGCCAATCGTGGTGGCAATCAGGAGTCCGAACAGTGACGCCCAGCCGTCAACGGCTTTTCGGTGTTCCACGTATCGCAGCATTGACAGAATCGCCAGGCTCAATAAGGCGCCCAGCATCAGCCCCATGCCCAACAACTCCTGCTGGCGCTGTTTTTCCCGGTGTTGCGCAGTCGCCAGGCGAATGGGAACACCCACCTGCTTGAAGTTGCGAATCTGCAGGTACAGGTCCTTCGGAGCGCTGTCGGTCAGCGCCAGTTCGAAATCGGCATACAGGCCCTGCCTGGGCCATTCGGACTGACCCACGCTGTCGCCCGCGCGCTGGGCCACCCACCGGCCGGCTGCATCGGCCTGGTACAGCGTCACGGAATCCAGAAACGGCAGCGGCACATTCAACGTCCACTGTGCGGTGTTGCCCATAGGACGTTTGACGCTGAGCTTGATCCACAGGGTATCAAATTTGTTCAGCGGGTAGTAGTCGTCTGCCTGGTCCGGCTTGAAGTTGACCGAGCCGCCTGCGACCAGCGCGATGGTGGCGTGCGAGCCCTCATCGATCCAGCTCCTGACGTCGGCCCGCACCTGAACGGCTGGCACGTTGTCATTGAGCGCGATCACCCCGTCTGCCAGTGGGTCGTTGGCCCATGCCAGGCTGCCACACAGGCAAAAAATCGTTAACAGGAAGTGCCTCAACAGGGATGGCATACACTTGTCTCCCCCGTTTTTAGAGGTTTTTATGAGTCTGAAGTGTGGCATTGTAGGCCTACCCAACGTCGGTAAATCCACGTTGTTCAACGCCCTGACCAAGGCCGGTATCGCTGCGGAGAACTACCCCTTTTGCACGATTGAGCCCAATGTGGGCATCGTCGAAGTGCCCGATCCGCGCATGGCGCAGCTGGCCGAGATCGTCAAACCCGAGCGCATGGTGCCCGCCGTCGTGGAGTTTGTCGATATTGCCGGCCTGGTGGCCGGTGCCAGTACCGGCGAAGGCCTGGGCAACAAATTCCTGGCCCACATCCGCGAGACCGACGCCACCATCAATGTGGTGCGCTGCTTTGAAGACGACAACGTGATCCACGTGGCCGGCAAGGTGGACCCGATTTCCGACATCGAGGTTATCCAGACCGAGCTGTGCCTGGCCGATCTGGCGGCGGCGGAGAAAGCCTTGCACCGCGTCACCAAGACCGCCCGCTCGGGCGACAAGGAGTCCATCAAGCTGGTGGCGATTCTGGAGAAATGCCAGGCCGCGCTGAACGAGGCCAAGCCCGTGCGCACGCTGGACTTCACGAAGGAAGAGCTGCCTTTGCTGCAGCAGTTTTTCTTCATCACGGCCAAGCCCGCCATGTTCGTGGCCAACGTGGCCGAAGACGGCTTTACCAACAACCCCATGCTGGACCGCCTGACCGCCTATGCCACCGCGCAGAACGCGCCGGTGGTGGCCATCAGCGCCAAGCTGGAGGCCGAAATGTCGGAGATGAGCGACGAGGACCGCCAGATGTTCCTGGAGGAACTGGGCCAAACCGAGCCCGGCCTGAACCGCCTGATCCGCTCGGCCTACAAGCTGCTGGGCCTGCAGACCTACTTCACCGCCGGCGTGAAGGAAGTGCGTGCCTGGACCATCCACGTCGGCGACACCGGCCCGCAGGCGGCCGGCGTGATCCACACCGACTTCGAGAAGGGCTACATCCGCGCCCAGACCATTGCCTTTGACGACTTCATTGCCTTCAAGGGCGAGCAGGGCGCCAAGGATGCGGGCAAGATGCGCGCCGAGGGCAAGGAATACGTCGTCAAGGATGGCGACGTGATGAATTTCCTGTTCAGCTCCTGATGCGCTAACAATGGCCACGCCATTTGCATGGGCGTTGGTCGGCCCGGGCAATATCGCCAACCGGTTTGCCGAAGCGCTCCGGCACCTGCCCGACGCCCAACTGGTGCGGGTGGCCGGGCGTGATCGGGAGCGGGCCCAGGCGTTTGCCCAGCGCTGGAGCAAGGACGGCTGCGCGCCGATTCGCACCAGCGAATCACTGCAGGCGGTGCTGGACGACCCGCAGGTGGACGGCGTCTACATCGCCACGCCGCACGCCTTGCACGCCACTGCGATTGCACAGTGCCTGGCCGCCGGCAAGCCGGTGCTGTGCGAAAAGCCGCTGGTGCCCAGCCTGGCCCTTGCGCAACCCCTGGTCGACCAGTCGCGCACCCGTGGGGTCTTTTTGATGGAGGCCCTGTGGTCCCGTTTTTTGCCCGTCTACGACCAGGTCGGTCAGTGGCTGGCGGAGGGTGCCATTGGCCGGGTGCGGGCCATCCAGTCCACGTTTTGTTTTCCCGCGATCTTTGATCCGCAGAGCCGTTTGTTTGCGCCGGAACTGGCCGGCGGTGCCTTGCTGGACATTGGTATCTACAACATCAGCCTGTCGCGTTGGGTGCTGCAGATGGCGCTTGGCGAATGTCCGCCCTTGTTGCACACGGAGGTACAGGGCGTGTTGGCGCCGACCGGCGTCGACCAGCGGGTCAGTGCGACGCTGGCGTTTGCCGATGGTGTCGTCAGCCAATGGGTTTGCGCGGTGGACGCCGTGGCCTACAACAGCCTGCAGATCCTCGGTGAACGCGGGTGTATCCAGGTGGCGGCGAATTTCTGGGAGGCGCAAAACGCCGTGCTCAAACGTCCCGGTGCCGCGGACCTGGCTGCATGCCGGCCCTTTGCCACCAATGGCTTTGAGTATGAAATCATCGAGGCCATGCGCTGCATCCGACTGGGTCTTCATGAGAGCCCGCGCATGCCCCACAGTGAAACGCTGACGACACTCGCGTGGATGGATGCCATCCGCGCCAAGCTGGGCGTGCGGTATCCGTTTGAAGCGGACGGCGACCGCTAAAAAACGGTTGTCCATCGTGCTACGCGCATGAGACACCGCCATTCCAATGCAGAGCGCCACGCGGGGGGCCATGGGGATGGGTGCGCAGGTCCGTGCGCGTCGCTTTGTTGGCATACATGGACTGGTCTGCGGCGCGCAGTGTCTGTTCCAGTTCTATGCCATCGTGTGGATAGACGGCCTGCCCGACACTTGCACCGACCGATACGACCACGCCGTTGTCGAGCGTGATGGATTCACTGACCGCGGCTTTGACTTTTTTGCATACAGGATCAGACGCGAAAGGGCCGTTCGGGCATTCGACGATCAGGACGAATTCATCTCCCCCCAGCCGCGCGGCCGTGTCGGTGGTACGCAGCGCGACAGTGAGCCGCCGTGCCACTTCGACCAGCACAGCGTCTCCAGCGGCATGCCCATGGGTATCGTTGATGCGCTTGAAACCGTCAAGTCGATCACCAGCACCGCAAATGACGCGCTGTCGCGCTTGGCCCGCGCCACAGCACACTGGAAACGGTCCTTCAGTCGTCTGCGGGTGGCCAAGCCGGTCAGGCTGTCGTGGTTAGCCAGGGCTTCCAGTTCAGCCTGTTTGGCTCGGAGTTGTTCGATAACCTGCTCCAGCGCATAGGTGCGTTGCGCCACCAGGCTCTCCAGGCGCTGTGCGCTCAACCACGCGGGAGTGGAGCGAGGGCGCAAGTGGTGTCTGGCGCGAGACGTCGTCACTTCCAGCACAACGTACTCCCTTGCTGGAGTGGGTTGGTCACAGCGTTGACGCCGTTCTCGGTGCGGGTGCGGGATGAAGTGGTTTTCATATTGGCTTTGGAGAAAAGATGAAAGGGTGGTCAGGCCCTTTGATATCCAAGATCCATGCCAAGTGGATTAGCCAATAAAATCAATAACTTACATTGACCGCTCCGAGCGCAACTGTCGGTCTTTCCCGACGGAAATCTGCGGGATGGGGCACACCGCCAAGGAAAACGGGTGTGTACCGCTGTCCGCGAAAGCAGACACCAAAGAAAGAAAGGGCCGTAGCCCTCGTACGCTTAGAACGCAGCGGAAACTCCGTCTATGCGATCCAGGCGGACCACAATGCGTGAGGCCTGCTGGTTGCGCCCGATGGCGAACCGCTCGTCCACTGCCGTCACCACCATGGAGATGGTGGTGCCACTGGCGTAGATCGTGACGCCTTTGCCTTTTTCCTTGCTCTCCAGCAGGCTGGCCCGCAACGGGTCCTTTTCGCCAGCGGATGCGGAGTCGGCCGCGCCTGCCGAGCCGGTTGCCAGGATGGTGGACAGCAAAATCCAGGAAAGCATTCGTGATGGGGTGTGCATGGTGAGGGCTCCGGGTGATGGATGGAAAAACCAGCGTGACAGGGCAACGCTGGCAGTGGCATTAAACCGGAATTGCCTCGCTGGCCGCGCGTGCACCCGCTTGCATGGTGCCGGACAGCAGGCCGTAGGCCAGTGTCCAGGCCTCGCGGACAGCAGGGGTGAATTTGTCGCCCAAGCCCTGTTCCAGCGTCCACAGCAGCGCACTGCCCACGGTTTCATAGTGCTCATCACGCACGCCGTAGGCCACGTGGCGCGCACCCAGATTGCGCAGCACGGGTGCCAGCGTGTCCAGGCGCTTAAGGCCGCCGACGGCCGAGCCCAGCATGGACATCAGCATGCGGCCCTGGTCGGCCATATTGCCCTTGAACAGCGGACGCAGGCTGGGGTCCAGTACAAAGAGACGGGTGTAGAAGAGTTCTGAGGCCACAACGGCGATGGGGCGGACGTCCTCAAAGGAGGTTTGGACCAGGGAGATTTGTTCGGAATTCATGGAGATTCTTTCAAGGTTGGATCGTTTGGGTTGTGGACCGCGCATTGCAGCGCCGACCAGCTGTCTACCCAAGAAGCGTGCCAACCGGAAAACCCAATGAAATCAACAATCCGGCACGCACCAGGGGTTGCCAGCTGTCGGCGCGAACCGACAGCACGTGTGCCCGCGCCGGAAAAACCAGCGAAATCAGCCGGCCTGTTGCGTCGGCATTCGCAGACGCACGGTGATGCGGGTTCCGCGATCCACCTGGCTGCTGATCTTGATCGTGCCGCAATGCAGGTCTACCGCTTGCTTCACAATGGCCAGGCCCAGTCCGGCCCCCTGGATATTGCCCGCGTTGCTGGCGCGTTGAAAGGGCTCAAACAGATCCTGTATCTCGTCTGCCGGAATGCCAATGCCCTGGTCCGAGATTTCAAATACGGTATCTGACCCGTGCGCGTAGACCTGGAGGCGAACCTCTCCACCCGACGGCGAATACTGGATGGCATTGGACAGGAGGTTGCCCAGGATGTGTCGCAGGAGATCTGCATCCAGCATGTGTTCACCGAGTTCTTCGGAACACTGCACGATGAGGTCGCACGCGTTGTCAACCTGCTGCTGTCTGGCTTCTGCAACCAGCTTGTCGCACAGGCCGGGCAGGTCGAGCAGCATGGGCCTGAATTCGAGCATGTGGGCCTCAGCCTGGCCCAGCAACAGAATGCGTTCCAGCATGCGCGTCATGCGGTTGACGCCGGAGCGGATCATGTTCAGCAGCTCGGTCTTTTCACTGGGCGGCAGTCGCTCGCCGTAGCTCTGCAGCAAGTCCTGTGCGGACAGGATGGTGGCCAGTGGTGTTCTGAATTCATGGCTGGTCATGGCGATAAACCGCGTGCGCAAGTCGTGGAGATGTTGCTGGCGTTCGACCGCGGACCGGGTTTCGCGCTCGGCTATGGCACGGGCTTGAGCGGACTCTTTCTCCCGCCGGGCAAGCTTGATGCGATCCGCCAGTGCAAACGACAGCAACACCAGCCCCAGTCGAAGGCAACGGGGTGCGGGATTGGAGATGGTCTTCATTCCATGCATCCACTCAAGATGCGTGCCACAAAAAATATCCAATGGAATCAACGGGGTGGCTGTTGCCCGGGGTGGCCGGATGTCTGCGGTTGCAGACACCGTTGGCGCGCCGGCTGGGCGCGCTACCCGATGGTGCTTGCGGTCTCAGCTTTTAAAGCTGGCAGACTCCAACTGGTGGCGGGCCAGCAAGGCGTAAAAGTCGGTCCGGTTGCGCCGCGCCAGCTTGGCGGCCTGCGCAACATTGCCATGGGTGATCTTGAGCAGTTGCGTCAGGTAGTCGCGTTCAAACTCCTTGCGAGCATCGTCCAGCGACAGCATTTCAGCGCCCCGGGTGCTCAGCGCGCTCTGCACCAGGGAGGCGGGTATCAGCGGCCCCGTGCACAGCACGACGCATTTCTCCACCACATTCTGCAACTGGCGCACATTGCCGGGCCAGGACGCCGTGGCCAGCAACTCCAGCCCGCCCGGAGCAAAGGCAGTCAGCGGTTTGGCGTAACGCTGCGACAGGCTGCGCATGAAATGGTTGGCCAGCAGCGCAATGTCTTCCCGCCGCTCGGACAGCGGCGGCAGCGTCAGCCCCACCACGTTGAGTCGGTAGAAGAGATCTTCGCGGAACCTGCCCGCGGCGACTTCATCTTCGAGCTTGCGGTTGGACGCCGAAATAACCCGCACATCCACCTTGTGCGGCTTGGCAGCGCCCACCGGGCGCACCTCGCGCTCCTGCAAAACCCGCAGTAGCTTGACCTGCATGGCGAGCGGCAAATCGGCAATCTCGTCCAGAAAAATGGTGCCGCGGTGCGCCGTGGTGAACAGCCCCACGCTGTCACGCACGGCGCCGGTGAACGCGCCCTTGGTGTGGCCGAACAACTCGGACTCCACCAGGTTTTCGGGAATGGCCCCGCAGTTCACCGCCACCAGTGCCCCGTTGGCGCGTGCACTGGAGGCATGCAGTGCGCGCGCCAGCAGTTCTTTGCCGGTACCACTTTCGCCGTGGATCAGCACGGACGCATCGCTTTGCGAAATCTGCCGCGCTTCGGACAGCAATTTCTCCATCCGCGGACTGCGCGTGATGATGGCTTCGCGCCAGGATTCGCCGGCGTCGTCGCCCGGCATATCGGCACCCAGCGCCGACGAGACTTCGAGGGCCCGGTCTACTTCGCGCATCAGGTCCACACCCTCAAAGGGCTTGGTGATATAGCCAAACACGCCGCGCTGCATGGCGTGCACCGCGTCGGGGATGGTGCCGTTGGCAGTCAGCATCAAAACCGGAAGCAAAGGGAAACGCCGGTGCACGGCTTCGAACAACTGCAGCCCGTCCATACCCGGCATGCGCAGGTCGGTGATCATGATGTTCGGCAGTTCCAGATCCAGCTTTGCCAGGGCCGCCGCCCCGCTGTCTGCTTCTATGGTGGTGTGTCCTTCGTAGTGCAGCCGCATCGACAGCAGTCGCAGCAGTGCAGGGTCATCGTCAACGATCAGGATACGTGCCATATAGTGCAGTCAAATTGAGTAGGCACCCAGGTGTCGGGTAGATGCGCTGTGGAGGGGGGAACTGTGTGCAGCATAGCGTCTTTGACGCGGTTTGGATCAGCGCTTGATCTGGAAGACGTGACCATTGCTACTGATTCAGGAGCTGTACACGCATATTTCACGAGGGCTACAGCCTGATTTGATGAATGATCTCGTGACCAAATGGCGCCTCCGGGCGCCGTTTGGCCTTTTCGCCGGAGGGACGCTGCGTCTTGGTACCATGGTTCACCATGTCGGCTCCCCACCCCCCCATCCTGGAATTCTTTGCCACCGACGATGCGGTTGCGGTGCTGGAAGCATCCCTTGCTGCGGCGAAGGGACCCGAGCGCTTGCCCGCAATGCTTGCCCTGGCCTGGCAGATGCGCCAGCGCGATACCCGGCGGGCACTGGCACTGGCGGATGAAGCGCAAACCAGCCTGGACACTGACCCCTGCATGCCCGCGCGCCTGGCCGACGAAACCGCGCGGTGCCGCTGCGTGGCACGGCTGATGTTGATTCGCGGCGAGGCGAAGTTTCTGGCTGGTGAGCTGGACGCATGCGCCATTCTGGGCGCGAAGGCCTTGCTTGATTTCGCTGCGTGTCGTGATGCCATTGGCTGTGCCGACGCGCACTGGTTGCAGTTCTCCGTTGCGGTGGGGCAAGGCGACACCGCGCTTGCGGATGCCGAACTGAGGGCTGTGGCCGCCGTTGCCCAGAGCGCAGACCCGGTGCGGGTCACCATGGCCCACGCGGCGCTCGCCGCCCGTGACGCGCACCACGACGTCGCCGCCGCCCGGCAAGAATGGTCCGCACAGCTGGCCGCTGGGATCGTCGACCCGCACCCGGCAGCGGCCTCCTGGGCGCATGGCTTTTTTGCCACCCTTGCATCGCAGAGCAGCGAACACGTCGAGTCCATCCGGCACCACGGCACCAGCTACGCGCAGGCCTTGGCCACCGGACAAATCCGGCGGGCCGTCATCGCCGCCACCAACCTCGGGGTCGAATTCAACAACCTCAACGACCACCACGCGGCGCTCGAATGGATGCAGCGCGGGTTGGACCTGGCACGGCCCCACGCCTGGCCGGGCACCATGGGGGTGGCCCTGCTGCAGACCGCCGGGACCTTGCGCGAGTTGCAGCGCTTCGACGCCGCCCGTGAATTGTTGCAAGAGGCGATGGTGCTGATGGCGCCGCAGGCCGCCTCGCGCAATTACGCGGTTGCGCTGCGCTATCTGGGCGAGGTGGAGCTCAAGCGCAAGCAATACGCCGACGCGCTCGCCAACTGCCAATTGCTGGAGCAGCGCGCCGAGGCGCTGAAGACAGCGGACTTGCTGTGCAACGCCTTGCGCGGCCAGGCCCAGGCGTTGTTGGAGTTGGACCAACCGCAAGCTGCGCTGGCCAAGGCGCATGCGGCGCTGGTGGCAGCGCAGTCGCATGCCGTTCACCAGATCGACGCGTTGCGGGTGCTGGCCGACATCCACGCGCGCCACGCGCTGCCCCCTCCACCCGGCATGGCCGCCGCCAGCGTCCCCTTGCACTACCTGCAACAGGCCTTGGCCGTTGCGGCCACCATTGAGAACTACACCGTGCCCGGTGATTTGCTGGAGGCGGTGGCGCAGGCGCACGCCGATGCCGGTGACACGGCAAAGGCTTTCGCGTTGGCCAAACAGGCGATTGCAGCGCGGGAGATCACCCACAGCCAGGAAGCCAGCAACCGGGCGGTGGCCATCCGGGTGACCCATGAAACACAGCGGGCACGTGCGGAAGAACTGCACCAGCGGCAACTGGCCGAAGCCCATGCCGGGCGTGCCGATCTGCTGGAGCAGGCGAACGAGGCCTACCATGCCGTGCTGGAAAATGCACAAGATGCCATCGTGCTGACCGACAGCCAGGGACGCATCCACAACTGGAACCAGCAGGCTGTCCTCAGTTTTGGCTGGACGCTGGACGAAGCCTTGGGCAAAGACATCCTTACGATGCTGTTCCCGGCACGGTTCCGTGACGAAGTGGGCGCCACGATGGCGCGCCAGCAAACGGCCCAGAAGAATACGCCCCGCCTGGAGACCATGGCCACCCGGCGGGATGGCAGTGAATTCCCCATCGAGCTATCGGTCACGTCCATGCGTGTGCGTGACCAGTTCGAATGCAGTTTTTTCGTTCGCGACATTACGCAGCGCGTCCAGGCAGGCTTGGAAATTGCGGAGTCATTGGCCCGGCAACGCGAGCTGGCAGACCTGAAGTCGCGGTTTGTGTCCATGGCGTCGCATGAGTTCCGCACACCATTGGCCACCATCCTTTCTTCGTCGGATTTGCTGAAGCTCTACGGCGCACGCATGGCCGATGCCGAGCGCGAAAGCTGCTTTGCGTTCATCAGCGATTCCGTGCACCGCATGAAGAACATGCTGGAGGACGTGCTGCTGATTGGCGTGACCGAGGCCGGCGTCTCGCAGTTCAAGCCATCGGCACACGCACTGGGGCCGTTGTGCGAATCGATTGTCGAGGAGGTGCAGCGCGGCTTTGCCGACCCATCTGCGACAGCTGCACACGCCATTGCATTGGGCATTGCTGAACCGCTGTGTCTGGTGGACCTGGACGAGCGGTGGTTTCGGCACATCTTTGGCAATCTGCTGTCCAACGCCATCAAGTATTCACCCGAAGGCGGCGTGGTGCGCTTTGAAGTCACAGTGCACGCGGAAGAGGCCGAGTTTCGGGTGGTGGACCACGGCATTGGCCTGCCGCAGCAGGATATCCCCCGCCTGTTCGAACCCTTCTTCCGGGCCAGCAACATTGGCAAGATAACGGGTACCGGGCTGGGCCTGTCCATCGTCCAGCGCGCCGTCGAACTGCATGGCGGGCGCATCTCGGTCGCATCCGAACTCGGCCGGGGCACGACCTTCACGGTGGTACTGCCGTTGCGCCAATCGCTATTGATTCAGTAGCAACTCACGCAATACCCGCGAGGGATACAGGCTCTCTTTGATTCGACAACGGATCACCAGACGCCCCGACCGTCGCCCGCCGGCGAACAGCCCCGAGGCCAGCCAGCGCGGCTGCGACCAACACCAGCGTGCCCGGTTCGGGCACCTGGACGGCAGCCACATCGCCGGGGCGTACAGCCATGGCCAGGAACTCGGTCGTGGTCTTTCCGAAAGCGCCCTGGCCGCCGTCGCCCGCTTCAAAGTACCACGCGTTGTCGGGACTGAACGCGAACTCCGTACCGGACCAGTAGTAGAACGGCTGCAAGTTCTGGAAGTCACCGGTATTGCCCGTGGGCACGCCGGAGATGTTGCCCAACTCGGTATACCAAAGATGGCCCATCTCGCTGCCCGTGCAGTTGATTCCAGAGGAGTCAGCATTGCTGCAGGAAGAGTCGGGTATCAGGGTGGTCGGCAAGCGCCAGTCGCTGAAAATCCCAACCATCAGGCTGTTGGTCCAACTGTTCGCAGCATCCCAGGTCATGAAGCCACCGTAGCCCAGGCCCCAGGGATCGTTGGTATTTCCCGCCGTGGCGCTGGCGTTGGCATCGCGCAGCCAGGTAATGTTGAGGTCGGTGTCGTACAAAAAGACGGCACTGTCGTTGGCGACCGCCTGACCATTGATGTCGCGGCCGATCAGTGTGGCCTGTGCGGGCGTTGCGAGCATCGTGGCGCTCGCGGCAAATGCCATCAACATGGCCTCTAGTCTCTTCAATTTCATTGGGGTTCTCCTGCGTTGTCACTTGTGGGTGCTTGGTTTGGGTGCAGGGATATACCCAAGATACGTGCCACAAAAGAATCTCAATGAAATCAACGATCTGGCGTTTCCCACCCGTCACCAACTGTCGGGGTTTGCCGACGCGTATGGGTGCAGGCAGAAGAAACCGATTGAAATCAACTGCCTGACGTGTCGTTGATTGCAGACACGAAAGAGCTATCTAAAACAGGGCAAAGGCGCCAATCGCCGCGGCCGTCATGGTCACGTAGCGGGCAAATTTGCCAATCGCCATATAGACCAGGCAGGGCCAGAACGGCAGCTTGAGCCAGCCCGCCACGGCGCACAGCGGATCGCCCACCAGCGGCAGCCACGCCAGCAGGCAGGCTTTGGGCCCCAGTTTTTCCAGCCAGTTCAAGGCGCGGGCGTGGTGGGACGAGTGTCTGTATTTGTCTGCCACCTGGTGGGCGCCAAAGCCCATCCACCAGTCCACGGCCCCACCCAGTGTGTTGCCGGCAGTGGCCACCAGCACCACGGGCCAGAACATGTCCGGGTTGAGGTGGATGACGCCGTAGACCACGGGTTCGGACCCCAGCGGTATCAGTGTGGCGGAGATGAACGAGACCAGAAACACGGTGCTCAGGCCGTACTGGGGCAGTGACAGCAAAGCAAGCAAATGTTCGATCCAGACGGGCATGCTGACAGTGTAGGCCTTGCGCTAGATCAGCCAATGCATGCGCAGTGGAGCAAATCGTGCGCAGATTTCAATTGCTGAAATTTTAGGCAGCTAGAATAGCGTCCCACACCCATCCCGGCCGTCTATTTTCCCGCCCCATTTCCTGTTGAACACCGCATGCACATCGGCCACTTCGCCATCGCGAATTCCCTGTTTGTCGCACCCATGGCGGGTGTGACGGACCGGCCTTTCCGCCAGTTGTGCAAGCGCCTGGGGGCCGGCTATGCGGTCAGCGAGATGGTGACCTCGCGGCGCGACCTGTGGGACACCCTGAAGACTTCGCGGCGCGCCAACCACGACGGCGAGCCCGGTCCCATTGCCGTGCAGATTGCCGGCACCGAGGCGCAGATGATGGCCGATGCGGCGGTCTACAACATCGAACGCGGCGCGCAAATCATCGACATCAACATGGGTTGCCCGGCCAAGAAGGTCTGCAATAAATGGGCTGGCTCGGCCCTGATGCAGGACGAGGCACTGGCCCTGTCCATCGTCGAAGCCGTGGTGGCTGCCTGCACGCCGCACCGGGTGCCGGTGACCCTGAAGATGCGTACCGGCTGGTGCCAGACACACAAGAATGCGGTCGTGCTGGCCAGGGCGTTCGAGTCCGCCGGCGTGCAAATGCTGGCGGTGCACGGACGTACGCGCGAGCAGGGTTACAAGGGCCAGGCCGAGTACGACACCGTGGCCGCGGTCAAGGCCTCTGTCAAGATCCCGGTCGTTGCCAATGGCGACATCACCACACCCGAGAAGGCCCGTGCCGTGCTGCAGGCCACCGGGGCAGATGCCATCATGATTGGCCGCGCCGCCCAGGGTCGGCCCTGGATCTTCCGCGAGATCAGCCACTTTTTGGCCACGGGTACACCGCTGGCGCCGCCGCTGGTCAGTGAGGTCAAGCGCTTGCTGGTCGAGCACTTGCATGACCACTACAGCCTGTATGGCGAGTTCATCGGGGTGCGCTCGGCGCGCAAGCACATCGGCTGGTATGTGCGCGAGCTGCCGGGTGGCGAAGCGTTTCGCGCGCGCATGAATGCGCTGGAAGACAGTTCCGCACAGACCGTGGCGGTCGCACAATTTCTGGACCAGTTGAACGAACACATGGACCGCATCCCCGTGCCAGGGGTGGCGGTTGACACACGAGGACGAGACATGATGGAAACTGCAACATGAGCAAGAAGCTCATCGAAGACTGCGTGCGCACCAGCCTGGAGGGGTATTTCCGGGACCTGCGTGGCACCGAACCGGGCGGCATGCATGAGATGCTGGTGCGGGCGGTCGAAAAGCCCCTGTTGGAAGTGGTCATGGCGCAGGCCGACCACAACCAGTCCAAGGCGGCCCAGTGGCTGGGCCTGAACCGCAACACCCTGCGCAAGAAGTTACTCGAACACCGCCTGATCGACTGAGCGCCCGGTCGTCCATTGTGATTGGCTGACCGACGCCTCCTCCCCCTTTATTAACTCTGTCCGCCATCCCCATGAACGCACTACTTTCTGTCTCAGACAAAACCGGCATCGTCGAACTCGCGCAGGCCCTGCATGCGCAAGGCATCAAGCTGCTGTCCACCGGCGGCACCGCCAAGCTGCTGGCCGAGAAAGGCCTGCCCGTGACCGAAGTGGCCGAGATGACGGGCTTTCCCGAAATGCTGGACGGCCGCGTCAAGACCCTGCACCCCCGCGTGCACGGCGGCCTGCTGGCGCGCCGCGATGTGCCGGCCCACATGGCCGCGCTCGCCGAGCACGCCATCGACACCATCGACGTGCTGGTGGTGAACCTGTACCCGTTTGAGTCCACCGTCGCCAAGGCCGGCTGCACGCTGGAAGACGCGATCGAGAACATCGACATTGGTGGCCCGGCCATGGTGCGCAGCGCCGCCAAGAACTGGAAGGACGTGGCGGTGTTGACCGATGCGTCGCAATACGCCACCGTGATCTCTGAATTGAAGGCCAACGGCAAGGTGTCGGACAAGACCAAGCTGGCCCTGTCGATTGCAGCCTTCAATCGCATCAGCCAGTACGACGGCGCGATCAGCGACTACCTGTCGGCTATTCAGATTGGTGACACGGTTCCTACCGGCGGTGCCGCGCCCACGCTCGATTTGTTCCCCGGCCAAAGCAATGGCCGCTTCGTCAAGGTGCAAGACCTGCGCTACGGTGAAAACTCCCACCAGCGTGCCGCGCTGTACCGCGACCTGTACCCCGCACCCGGCTCGCTGGTCACGGCCAAACAGCTGCAGGGCAAAGAGCTGAGCTACAACAATATTGCCGACGCCGACGCCGCCTGGGAATGCGTCAAGAGCTTCAGCACACCGGCCTGCGTCATCGTCAAGCACGCCAACCCCTGCGGCGTTGCTGTGGGTGCCAACGCACTGGAGTCCTACAGCAAGGCGTTCCAGACCGACCCCACCTCGGCCTTCGGCGGCATCATCGCCTTGAACACCGAGCTGGACGAAGCTGCGGCCCAGCAAATCTCCAAGCAGTTTGTCGAGGTGCTGATGGCGCCCAGCTTCACCCCCGAAGCCCTGGCCGTGTTCAAGACCAAGGTCAACGTGCGCATCCTGCAAATCGATTTGCCCAAGGGTGGCTCCACCGACTGGGACAACGGCCGCAACGCGATGGACATGAAGCGCATCGGCTCGGGCATTCTGCTGCAGACGGCCGATAACCACGTGTTGGCCTTGAGTGACCTGAAAGTCGTCACCACCAAGCAGCCCACGGCAGAAGAATTGAACGACCTGTTGTTCGCCTGGAAGGTCGCCAAGTTCGTCAAGTCCAACGCCATCGTCTTCTGCAAGGGCGGCATGACCATGGGCGTGGGCGCCGGCCAGATGAGCCGCCTGGACTCGGCCCGTATTGCGTCCATCAAGGCGGGTCACGCCAAACTGTCACTGGCGGGCACAGTCGTGGCCAGCGACGCCTTCTTCCCCTTCCGTGACGGCCTGGATGTGGTGGTCGATGCAGGTGCCACCTGCGTGATCCAGCCCGGTGGCTCCATGCGCGACGACGAGGTGATCGCTGCTGCGAATGAGCGTGGTGTGGCGATGGTGTTCAGCGGTGTGCGGCATTTCCGCCATTGATGTATTGGTAAATTGGCCGCTAGCTCTCGTGGAATAAGCATTTAGTGCTATTGTTTTTGTAGTTTTCGGGTTGGATACGGTGCCTTGTGTGCCAGCGTGTGGGCGGGCCGGCAGACCGGGCATCCCTACTCTGGCCCACCTCGCGGGCGGCTGCTTCGGGTTTGCTTTTGTTACTGCGTTAACGCGGTGGTTGGTGCGCATACTCTGTGGCAACCGCGAATCGGGGCCGGCGTAGGGACACCCGGTCTGCCGGCCTGATGGGGCGGGAATTATTTTCATCGCGCTCCAACCCATTCCCCGAGGCAGGTGGCGCGGCTTGCGAGCGCAGGCTCCATTCTTGATTGCCACAGAATAGACGCGCCAACCGCGGTGTTGACGCTGTAGCGCCAGCCAACCACAGTGTTCGCTCAAGAGGTGAGCCGGAGCCCGCAAGCTGCGCCACCTGGCTAACCAAACCCTGAATGCACGACGTGTCTTTGTGGCAGCGCAGACTGAACGAGCCAACGCAAAGGGATAATCCCTCCCATGCAAAATCACATCACCTCCAGCTTGCAAGAAGCGTCTTCCGCGCTAGCTGCTTTGTTGGCGAACCCAGCCGCGCTGGCGACCGTGGAACAAGCGGCGCAGCTGCTGATCGCCACGTTCGAGGCCAAAGGCCGCGTGTATTCCTGTGGCAACGGCGGCTCCATGTGCGATGCCATGCATTTTGCGGAAGAACTGACGGGTCGCTACCGCAAAGACCGCAAGGCGCTGGGCGCCACCGCCATCAGCGATGCGGGCCATCTGACCTGTGTGGGCAACGACCACGGCTACGACAACGTGTTTGCCCGCTACATCGAAGGCCATGGCCGCGCGGGCGATTGCCTGGTTGCGCTCAGCACCAGCGGCACCAGCAAAAACATCATCCGCGCTGCCGAGGTGGCCCAAGCGCTGGGCATGCGGGTCATCGTCCTGAGCGGCAGGCGCAGCGACAAGCTGGAGGCCTTAAGCGACGTGTATGTGTGCACCCCCGGTGGCACCTATGCTGACCGGGTTCAGGAGCTGCACATCAAGGTCCTGCACATTTTGATCGAGCTGATCGAGCGCCGCTTTTTTCCCGAGAACTACGCGGACTGAAGACGCTGTGAATAAAAAAGACCGCTAGCCCTCTAAAACGTTAGGCTAGATGCTCTTGAATTTATAGCAACTTAAAAACCTCTTCGGCCGCACGGACGGAATACGCAATATCGGCATCGGTGTGTGCCGCACTCATGAAGCCCGCCTCATACAACGCCGGCGCAAAGTACACGCCGCGGTCGAGCATGCCGTGGAACAGTGTGTTGAAGCGCTTGTTGTCGGTGGTCATGACCTTGGCGTAGTTCTGTGGCAAGGCGTCAAACAGAAAGAAGCCGAACATGCCGCCTTCACTGTCGACGCAGAAGGGTACGCCAGCTTTGTCGGCCGCACCTTTCAACCCCGCCATGAGTTTTTGTGTCTTGGCACCCAGTGCCTCGTAGAAACCGGGGCGGCGAATTTCGCGCAGGGTGGCAAGTCCGCAGGCGGTGGCGACCGGATTACCGGACAGGGTGCCTGCCTGGTAGACCGGCCCCATTGGTGCCAGTTGCTCCATCACGGCGCGCTTGCCACCAAAGGCCGCCAACGGCATGCCGCCGCCAATGACCTTACCCATCACGGTGATGTCGGGCTCAAATCCGGGGATGGACCTAGCGTACACGCTTTGGGCGCCACCCAGTGCGACGCGAAAGCCGGTCATGACTTCATCGAACACAAACAGCGCGCCATACTGCGTGCAGAGTTCACGGCAGCGCTGCATGAAGGGCACCGAGGCGCGCACAAAGTTCATGTTGCCGGCGATCGGCTCAATCATCAGGCAGGCCAACTCCTGGCCGTGCAGGGCAAAGGCTTCTTCGAGTTGCTGAATGTTGTTGTACTCCAGCACCAGCGTGTGTTGCACCACTTCGGCCGGGACGCCGGCACTGGTGGGGTTACCAAACGTTGCCAGACCCGAGCCGGCCTTGACCAACAGTGCATCGGCGTGGCCGTGGTAGCAGCCTTCAAATTTGAGGATCTTGCTGCGCCCGGTCGCGCCGCGGGCCAGGCGAATGGCGCTCATGCCGGCTTCGGTGCCGCTGCTGACCAGACGGACCATGTCCATGCTGGGCACGAGACTGAGGATTTCTTCGGCCAGTTCCACCTCACGCTCGGTAGGAGCGCCAAAGGAAAAACCTTCCAGAGCGGCCTTGCGCACTGCATCGACCACGGCGGGGTGGCCGTGGCCGAGAATCATCGGACCCCAGGAGCCGATGTAATCAATATAGCGTTTGCCGTTGGCGTCCCAAAAATAGGAGCCTTCCGCACGGGACACAAAGCGTGGCGTGCCGCCGACGGCCTTGAATGCGCGCACGGGGGAGTTGACGCCGCCCGGGATGACCTTTTGGGCGCGTTGGAACAGTTGCAGGTTGCGGTCAGTGTCGGGTGTCATTGGGCGAGATTTCAAAAGAGGATTCTTGGGGTTCTTCGTCGTCGGTCTCGGGGTGTGCCCAAAACAGGCGATCCGGCAGCACATTGCCCATACCGGGTCTGAAGCCGCTTTCCAGGCAGCGGTCCAGGTAGCTCAATGCTTCGGTTGCGGATTCAGAGAGCTCGGTACCACAGGCAATCAAGGCCGCCAGTGCCGCCGACAGCGTATCACCGGCTCCGGCAAATACGGCCTCGAAGCGTTCGAACTTGTTGCTGCACAGCACGGCCGTCGGGCTACACAGGACGTTGTCGATGAATTGGTCCGGCAAGGGAATCCCGGTCACCAGGGTGTAGGGCACACCATATTCGTTGGCTGCGCGGGCAATGTCGCGCGCCGAGGGGCTGCGCTCGCCGCTCCAGTCGGGCAGCAGCCATCGGCACAGGGTGCTGTGGTTTCCAACCAACACGGTGGTCAGGGGTAGTACCAGCTCGGTATGGGCGTCCTGGTAGATATCAATCTTGTCGTCCTGCCACCATGAAAGGTCAGGCATATAGGCCACGAGAGGAATGTCCGAATAGTCGGATGCCAGTTCGGCAATGGCGCTCAGGTTTTCGGGCGAGCCCACAAATCCGACTTTGATGACCTGGACCGGTACGTCCTCCAGGATGGCGCGCGCCTGTTCGGTAACGGCTTCGTCATCCATGCAGAAGTGGTCGTACACCTCAGCCGTGTCACGGGCGTAGCAGCCGGTAAGGATGGGCAGCGCATGGGCGCCCACTGAGGCAACGGTGGTCACGTCGGCAGTGAGACCGCCAGCGCCACTGGGGTCATTGGCGTTGAAGACCATGACGCAGGCAGCTGGCCCGTCTTCGTCGGATTCGATGTCGCTGCCGGGGTCTAGAAGTGCCGTCATCAGGGGGCCTGTCTTAGGGTTTGTCATCAGACAGAATGGCGAGGTTTGGGCGTGCGAGAGGCATTTTGCCAATGCTGCTTCGATACAATCCTTGCATTCTATTCGAAGGCCCTTTAAGCTGTGAGCGATACTAAAACGTGGATGTGCCTGATTTGCGGCTGGATTTATGACGAGGCGGCAGGAGCCCCCGATCACGGAATCGCTCCCGGTACCCATTGGGCCAATGTGCCAATGAACTGGACGTGCCCTGAATGCGGCGCGCGCAAAGAAGATTTTGAGATGGTTCAGATTTGAGTAAGCAGCGTGTGAAGCGCTGGGTTTTTCCGTAGAAGAACATACATGATCAGGAGCAACGCCTTTTGAGTAACGCAGCAAACACTGTCAGAGTTCTGGTCATTGACGACAGCAACACCATTCGTCGCAGCGCAGAAATTTTCCTCAAACAGGGGGGGCATGAAGTGATGTTGGCCGAGGACGGTTTTGACGCGCTTGCCAAGGTCAATGACTACCAGCCGCAGTTGATTTTTTGTGACATCCTGATGCCCCGGCTGGACGGCTACCAGACCTGCGCGATCATCAAGCGCAATGCCAAGTATTCTGGCGTACCAGTGGTGATGTTATCGTCCAAGGATGGGGTCTTTGACAAGGCACGTGGCCGAATGGTTGGCGCGCAGGACTATTTGACCAAACCGTTTACCAAGGATCAGTTGCTGCAAGCCGTGCGGCAATTTGGAACTGTTATGCAAGGAGCTAGTTGATGGCAATAAATAAAGTACTCATCGTTGACGATTCAAAGACCGAGATCATGTTCCTCACGGACCTGCTGCAGAAGAACGGATTTGTCGTGCGTTCGGCAGAAAACGCGGACGAGGCGTTCAAACGCCTGACCGAAGAAAAGCCGGATCTGATTTTGATGGATGTGGTGATGCCAGGGCAGAACGGCTTTCAGCTGACCCGCGCCATCAACCGCACGCCCGAATACACCGATATTCCGATCTTCATTTGCACCAGCAAAAACCTGGAGACAGACCGCGTCTGGGGTATGCGCCAGGGTGCGCGTGACTACATTACAAAGCCGGTGGACGCTGCCGAGCTATTTGCCAAGATCAAGGCATTGGGCTGATTTTCTGATCCCATGGCAAATCGCGAAGCACTTAGAGAACTTCAGACCCGGCTCGCTAGTCGTCTACAGGCCGCCCGTCTGGAAGGGATGTCGGTGGCGTGGCTTGCCCTGCGGGTTGGTGGCAAGAATCTCCTGTTCCCCTTGGGGCAGTCCGGCGAAATTTTCCCATTGACCAGTTTGCAGTCCGTACCCTATGCCCGAGACTGGTTTCGCGGCGTTATCAATATTCGTGGCGGCCTGTATGGAGTCGTTGACCTCGCAGGCTTTATCTCCGTTGACACGGGCACCGCGCGTGCTGAGCCGCCGGCGCAGGAGCCCAGCGTGGTGACCCTCAATGTTGCGCTGGAGGTGAATTGCGCACTTCAGGTTGATGGCCTGTTGGGGCTGCGCGGCGCGGACGCATTTGCGTCTTCGTCACCGGCGGAAGCGGGCGCTCCAGTTTACTTTGGTAACCAGTTCCTGGACGCTGCTGGTGAGCAGTGGCAGGAAATCGATTTGCGTATCTTGTCCCAAACCCCCCAATTTTTGAGCATCAGCGCTTAGACCTCTCCGTAAGGCTTAACCATGTCCGTCGTCGATAAATTTAAAAACATCTTTGCCAAAAAAACGTCGGAGTCCGAGCTGGATTCGCGCCTCAGTCTGGCTATGCCAGAAGACTCTTCAAGTGCGGCGGGTGGGGAGACGGTGCAGGAGGGCGAAGTTCCGGCGGCGATCAAGCTCGGTCCACCATTGAAAGCGGCGGACGTAGAGGCAATTGCGCCGAAGGCGGACACCGGTGATTTGGTGTCCATACCCGGCTTGGGAAGCCGAACGGTGGTGCAGCAACAGCGCACCCTGTTTTTCCTGGGAGGCGCTTCACTCTTGGTGTTGGGTGCAGTCACGGTTTACGCGTTGAACCAGTCCGATAAAGTGGCGCAACAGCTGGGTGCCACCGGTCAGGCACTGATGCAGTCGCAGCGCCTTGCAAAATCAGTTTCACAAGCGGTGGTGGGTAGTGCCCAGGCCTTCCCGGACGTGTCTGACAGTGCGGATGTGTTGTCCAAAACGACGCGGGGCCTGCAGTCCGGTGACGATGCCCTGAAATTGAAACCCCTGGGCGATGCCTATGTGCATGAGCTGGAAAAAATCATGCCCTTGGTGGATCGCGCGGAGAAGAGCGCGAAGGCTGTGATGGGGCAGCAAAAAATTCTGACCCAGATCGGATCGGCGCTGCGTCTGATCAACCGTCAGTCTTCCGATTTGCTGGAAATTGCTGAAGCCATTCTGGCGATGAAGCTGCAACAGAACGCTCCCTCGGTGGAGATTTCCGCGGTGGGTCAGTTGGTGATGTTGACCCAGCGTATCGGCAAGTCTTCGAACGAGTTCTTGACGGCTGAAGGCGTGAGTCCGGAGGCGGTTTTCCTGCTGGGTAAGGACTTGAATACCTTCAAGGAAATTTCTCAGGGTCTTCTGTCGGGTAGCCAGGAGCTGCGTTTGTCGGCTTCCAAAGATGCTGGAACGCGCGAACAGCTCGACGCCCTGATCAAGATGTATGAAGAAACACGGGTTCAGGCCAGTGCCATCTTGGGTAATTTGCAAGGTCTGGTGTCTGCCCGCGAAGCGCAGGATGCGATTATTGCGGACAGCGAGCCTTTGCGTCGCAACCTGGAAGAAGTTCAAACCGAGTTGTCGGGCCAAACGGGCATTGGCGGTGCGGCCTTCGCCGTGCTGGTTCTGGCGGCGGCTTTTGCGCTGGCTTGCGCGGGTGGTTTGTCCTACGTCCAGTTGCAGGACAGCCGTCGGCGCCAGGTGGTTGCCGAAGACCAGCGGGTTGAGGCCGAGCGCCAGGAGCACGAAGCCAAGCGCGTCAACGACGCCAACCAGGCCGCCATTTTGCGGCTGATGAATGAGCTGCAAACAGTGGCTGAAGGTGACTTGACGCAAGAAGCCACGGTGACCGAGGACATTACCGGCGCCATCGCCGACTCGGTGAACTACACGGTGGAAGAGTTGCGCTCCCTGGTGTCCAACGTACAAAGCACGGCGTCCCGGGTGGCGCAAACGACGGCCGACGTGGATGCTACGTCCACCGAACTGCTGGCGGCATCCAACGAGCAGTTGCATGAAATTCGTGAAACCGGCCGATCCGTTGTGGATATGGCCGGGCGTATCAATGAAGTGTCTGTCCAGGCGCAAGAGTCTGCAACAGTAGCCCGCCAGTCGCTGTTGGCCGCCGAGTCAGGTCTGAAGGCGGTGCAGGACGCCATCGGCGGTATGAACTCCATCCGTGACCAGATCCAGGAAACCTCCAAGCGCATCAAGCGACTGGGTGAGTCGTCACAGGAGATTGGTGAAATTACCGAGCTGATCTCGGACATTACCGAACAAACCAACGTCTTGGCGTTGAATGCGGCCATCCAGGCGGCGTCCGCTGGTGAAGCCGGTCGCGGCTTCTCGGTGGTTGCGGAAGAAGTTCAGCGACTGGCGGAACGTTCAGCGGACGCGACGCGCCAGATTTCTGCGCTGGTGAAGGCGATTCAAACCGATACACAGGACGCGATCGGCGCTATGGAACGTTCCACGCAGGGTGTGGTTGAGGGAGCCAAACTGTCCGACAACGCGGGTACTGCGCTGACCGAGATTGACCGCGTGTCACGCCAGGTGGCCGACCTGATTGAGCAGATTTCCAGCTCTGCCTCCCGCGAAGCCGGTTTGGCCAATGTAGTGGCCGACAACATCCAGCACATTTTTGCGGTGACTGAACAGACCGGAGAAGGCACGCGGGTCACGGCGACCCAGGTGCGTGAGCTCTCCCGCATGGCCGAAGAGCTGCGCCAGTCGGTGTCGCGTTTCAAAATCAGCTGATAGCGGACCTTCGAGCGTCCATTCAGAACAGAGATCCCAGGAGAGCCTGAACCCATGTCATCGAATTCTGCCGCTCCCGGCGACCATGAACTGGCGGTCAGCGATCTGGGCCCCTTGGCCTGGGTGCTGGATGAACTTCGCAAGTCTTTGGACGGTGCTACCAAGGCACTTCGCCGTTTTGTGCGTGATGCGGAGTTGGCGCGCGGTTCCAATTTGGCCGAGCTTGATGCCAGTCATCTGCGCATCGCCAGGCAGCAGCTGCACCAGGCGGTCGGTGCATTGGAGATGGTCGGATTGGGCGCGCCTGCCAAGATGCTGCGCGCGATGGAAGGCCTGGCGCAGAAATTTGTGCAACGGCCGGAACTGTGCAGCGAAGAAGCTGCGAGCCGCGTTGAGCGCGCAAGTTTCGCATTGACCGAATACCTCGAAGGCGTACTCAAGGGCAAGACGGCTTCGTCGGTGGCCTTGTTTCCGCAGTATCGTGCGGTATTGGAGCTGGCAGGCGGAGATCGTGCGCATCCGGCGGATCTGTGGCCGGTCGAGTGGCGCTGGCTGGAAGTCCCCTTGCAACCCGGTGTCTCTGCACTGTCGTTTACTGCAGGCCTGCGGGGGCAGATGGACCAGGCGGTCTTGCACGTCATGCGTACTGGCGATGCCAAGTCAGCGAGGCGCATGAGCGACCTGTGTGCGGGTCTCGCAGCGGGGCAGACGGTCTTGGAGCCGCGAACTTTCTGGGCCATCTGCTCGGCATTTTTCGAAGGTGTTGCCATGGGCCTGTGCCCAGCGGATGTTTACACCAAGCGCGCCGCATCTCGGGTACTGCGGCAATACACATCACTGTCGCGCGGTGATCTGAGTATTTCAGATCGACTGGCGCACGACCTGGTCTTCTTTTGTTCACTCTCCGTCCCGGGGGCTGAACAAAGCGCGCCTGCGCTTAACGCGGTGCGATCTACCTACGGGCTGGAGCGGACCAAGCCGGTCCAATATGAAACCGAGCAGTTTGGACGCTTTGATCCAGCTCTGATGGTGCTGGCACGCAAGCGTATTGCGACTGCGGCGGAGACCTGGTCGGCTCTCGCCGGAGGTGATACCAACCGCCTCAAAGTGGTGTCAGAACAGTTCGGGGTCGTAGCCGAATCAGTCGTGAAGTTGCACCCGGAGAGTGGCGAGTTGGGCAGGGCGCTGACACGCGCCATCGACACGACGGTGCGCTCAGGCGCGGCGCCGGTGGCTCCGGTCGCTATGGAGGTGGCCACGGCTATCCTGTATCTGGAGGCCGCATACGACGATCTGGACCCCACAGAATCCAATATGGCTGAGCGTAGCGCGCGGCTGGCCATGCGTCTGGAGCATGTGATCGCAGGTGGTCAACCGGAGCCCCTTGAGGCCTGGATGGAAGAGCTCTATCGCCGGGTCAGCGATCGCCAGACCATGGGCAGTGTGGTTGATGAGTTGCGTACTTCTTTGGCAGATGTAGAGAAGTCACTGGACCAGTTTTTCAGAAATCCCCAGGACAAGGCGCCTTTGCGGGAAGTGCCCAGTCAATTGGCACAAATGCGGGGTGTGTTTTCTGTTTTGGGACTGGATCAGCCTTCCCTTGCGGCCCTGCGCATGCGGTCGAGCGTCGAGCAGTTCCTGGTGGACGACATCGATGAAGCGACTGCACGACGCGGCATATTCGAGAAGCTGGGCAATAGCCTGGGTGCGATGGGTTTCCTCATCGACATGCTGAGCTATCAGCGCGCCTTGGCAAAGAAGCTCTTTGTCTATGACGAGGAAGCAGGCGAATTCAAGCCGCTGATGGGGCGTGAGCGAGCAGCGCCCGAGGTGCCGATACCGACGGTGGCGGTGTCACGTCCGGATACTGGTACACCAGAAGCTGTCAAGCCGATGGAAGAGATTGCGCCAGAAGTTCCGCAGGCCGTACCCGTGAGCCCATCGCCCTTGCCGGTGGTGGCAGCACCACCAAGTGCACCGTCGACGGAAGATCTCTCCGATGACGAGGCCGAGCTGATTGACATCTTTCTGGAAGAGGCCGGCGAAGTTGTACAGAATGGGTTGGTTGCAGCCAAAGCCCTGGAGGAGGACCCCTCCAATTTGGCCGAACAAACCACACTTCGCCGTGCGTTCCATACGCTCAAGGGCAGTTCACGCATGGTCGGACTTAACGACTTTGGCGAGGCTGCGTGGTCATTCGAGCAGTTGTTCAACAATTGGCTGGCCGAACAGCGCCCGGCCAGTGATGAGCTGATCACGGCGGCCAGTACGGCCATGCAGGCATTTGGTCGCTGGGTGGCGGATATCGCCGCGCATAGAGACGCGGACTGGAACGCTCAGGACTTCCGCAAATCATCGGACTCTTTGCGACTGGATGGCAAGTGGATCCCCTTGCGTACGCCTGGCGCGTCGGACGGCATTGCAGCAGCCGAAGTGATCGTGTCGGCACCGCAGGAGTTCAAAGGGGTTGCAGCGGCGGACAGCCTTGCTGTTTCCGAGGTACCCGCCACAGAGGCTCACCCCGATTTTGCGGCTACCCAGACCTTTGGATTTGAGACGACGCAGGCCTTTACCCGTGATGGCGCTCAGGAGCCAGCGCAAGCGTTCCAGGGTGCCACCGAGGTTACTGATATTGACTTCGGTGATTTTGATTTTGGTGATAAGCCCGCTGAAGTTACACCGGTGCCTGAGGAGGCGCTTGCTCCGCAGGCAGAGCATGAGCCCGCCGCAGTGTCGCTGCAGGCGGAAGATATTGATTTTGCGCTTGAGACGCAGCAGGTTGAAGCCCTGCCGGTTGAAGCTGTAGTGCCACATGACGTGGAGCCTTTCGCAGCTGTGGAAGACCATTTGCCAGAGCCAGAGCCAGAGCCAATTCCTGAGGTCGAGGTGGTTCTGGAGCCGATGCCGCAAGAATTGGAGACCCCGGTCCTGGAAGCTCCGCTGGATGAAGCGGAGTTGGCAACACCTGACGTGGCGGAGGTGGTGGAAGAGCAAGTCAAGGTCATTGGACACCTGCGCCTGAGTATCCCGCTGTACAACGTTTACCTCAATGAAGCCGATGAATGGTCCAGGCGTCTGCAGATCGAGTTGAGCGAGTGGGCGATGGAGTTGCAACGTCCGTTGCCGGATTCGCTCGTTTCACTGGCGCACTCGTTGCTTGGCAGTTCCGCGACGGTCGGTTTTGTGGCTTTGTCTGACATGGCACGTGCACTCGAGCAGGCTTTGCAGCATGTTCAATTGCACCGCCAAGGAACACCAGAGCAGGCACAGGTGTTTTCCAACGCGGCGGAAGATATCCGCCGTTTGTTGCACCAATTTGCCGCAGGTTTCCTCAAGGAATCCGATGCCACCGTTCTGGCGGCCCTGCATACGATTATCGAGACCGAGTTTCCCGCACCGACGATGGATTCCATCGCCGATGCGCTGGACGACGATATGGTCGACCTGGACGACGAGTACCTTGAAACCGTCGCGCCACTCGTTGAGATGCCCGCGGTTGCATCCGCAGACTTGCCCGCACCCGCGCCCCTGTCCGTGGTCGCGGCTCCGCTCAGCGTTGCACAGGCGCACGATGACGATGAGATTGACGCGGTCGACCACCTGGACGAAGACCTCTTCCCGATATTTGAGGAAGAAGCGATTGATTTGATGCCACAGCTGGGCAATGCCTTGCGTCAGTGGGTCGCGGTACCGGACAATTTGAAGGCCCGCAACGAAGTCCTGCGCGTGTTGCACACCTTGAAAGGCAGTGCGCGCCTGGCAGGCGCTATGCGTTTGGGCGAAATGTCCCACCGGATGGAGTCCAGCATCGAGCAGATTGGCTCGGAGCAATTGCAGTCTGTTCAGCTCGAGCCGCTGTTGACCCGATTTGACGCACTGCAAGCCACCTTCAGCAACCTGGGGGCCGTGCAGGGTGAGGAGGAGGCTCCCGTTGCCGCAGTGGTCGAGGCGGCTGCAGCAGAGGCTGCGGCGCCAGTGCCCGTACCGGTTGGAGTACCCGTCAAGGTGCTGCCACGCGGCCTGGCCGCAGTTTCCACCGTGCGTCAACCAGCCAACCAATCGGTTCGTGTGCGTTCGCAATTGCTCGACCGTCTGGTGAACCAGGCCGGCGAAGTGATGATCTCCCGGGCCCGCATGGAGGCACGTCTGACGCAATTGCGCTCATCGCTTGGCGATTTGAGCGGCAATCTGGAGCGCCTGCGCAACCAGCTGCGAGACGTGGAATTGCAGTCCGAATCTCAAATGCAGTCGCGTTTGGCCCAGACCAAGGATTCCGCCCAGGCTTTCGACCCGCTGGAGTTCGACCGCTTTACCCGTGTGCAGGAATTGACCCGCATGATGGCCGAGTCCGTGCACGACGTGGCCACCGTGCAGCGCAACCTGCAACGCTCGGTCGAAGGGGCGGAAGACGACCTGATTGCCCAGGGCCGCCAGGCGCGGGAACTGCAGCGCGATTTGCTGCGCACGCGCATGGTGGAGTTCGAAAGCATTTCCGAACGCCTGTACGGCGTGGTCCGCCAGGCCGCCAAAGACTCCGGCAAGCAGGTCAAGCTCGATATCACCGGCGGCTCCATTGAAATGGACCGTGGTGTGCTGGACCGCATGGGCCCGGCGTTCGAGCACATGTTGCGCAACTCGGTGGCACACGGTATTGAAAGTGCGGCCGAACGTGTTGAGGCGGGCAAGCCGGCTGCGGGCACGATCACCATTCACGTCAACCAGGAAAGCAATGACGTGTCTGTCGCCTTCAGTGACGATGGTGGTGGTCTGCATCTGGACAAGATTCGCGCCAAGGCCATTGCCAACGGCGTGCTGGCGGCCGATCAGGCGCTGAGTGAGAGCGATGCAGCCAATCTGATCTTCACGCCCGGCTTCTCGACAGCTGACCAGGTGACTGAATTGGCCGGACGGGGTATCGGCATGGACGTGGTGCGCTCCGAAGTGAATGCGCTGGGTGGGCGCATCGAGACCGCGACCGAGCAGGGTCATGGAACAACGTTCAAGGTGATTCTGCCGTTGACCACTGCGGTGACGCAGGTCGTGATGCTGCGTGTTGGCGATTTCACCATTGGTGTTCCGTCAGGGCTGGTCGAGACCGTTTTGCGCACACCCGCAGCCGTCCTGGAGCAGGCGTACCAGACGGACGGCTTTGACATGGCCGGGCAGGTGCTGCCGTTCTTCTGGGCGGGCGCTCTGCTGCAGGTGTCGGCACACAGTACCGAACCGCCCACCAAGACACGGTCCGTGGCCGTTTTCCGAAGCGCCGGTCAGCGACTGGCTCTGCACGTGGATGAAGTGCTGGGTAACCGAGAAGTCGTGGTCAAGAACCTGGGCCCACAGCTGGCGCAATTGCCCGGCCTGGCGGGTGTATCGGTTCTGGCATCGGGTGCGGTCGCGTTGATTTACAACCCGGTGGCGCTGGCTGCCGTGTACGGTGAGCAGGCGCGGCAGTTGCATAAATCGGTGGTGGCTGCGTCGGCCGAGGCGGGCGGCAGCCCTGCAAATCCGCAGGCCACCGCGCTGAGCGTCGTCAATCAAGTGCCTTTGATACTGGTGGTCGATGATTCGATCACGGTGCGTCGCGTCACCCAGCGTTTGCTCAAGCGCGAGGGCTACCGCGTCGCACTCGCTTCCGACGGTCTGGATGCTCTTGAAAAGCTGCAGGAAGAAAAGCCAACCGTGGTGTTGTCCGATATCGAAATGCCCCGCATGGACGGTTTCGATCTGGCCCGCAACATCCGCGGTGATGCCCGTCTGCGTGATCTGCCCATCATCATGATCACGTCCCGCATTGCCGGCAAACACCGCGAACATGCCAAGGAACTTGGTGTTGACCACTATCTGGGCAAGCCCTACTCGGAAGAGGAACTGCTGGGCCTGGTGCGCAGCTACTGCACGTCTGACGTCGAGGCCTGAAGGCCTTTGCGGACGACGGCGTAGCGCTCCAGTGTCTGCGCCCTTGCCTGGGCGTGGTCCACGATGGGCTGCGGATAGTGACTTCCTAAAACCACACCGGCTGCGGCCAGATCAACCGGTTTGGCGCGCCAGGGTGCGTGAATCTGGCTTGCATCCAACCCCGCAAGTTGGGGCACATAGCGCTTGATGAACTTGCCCTGTGTGTCGAACTTCTCGCTCTGGCTGATCGGGTTGAAGATGCGGAAATAGGGCTGGGCGTCGCAGCCGCTGGAGCTGACCCATTGCCAGCCCCCATTGTTGGCGGACAGGTCAAAGTCGTTGAGCTTCTCCGCAAAATAGCGCTCGCCCCAGCGCCAGTCAATCCCCAGGTGCTTGACCAGAAAACTGCCGGCCACCATGCGCAGTCGGTTGTGCATGTACCCCGTCTGGTTCAGTTGCGCCATGGCCGCATCCACCAGCGGGTAGCCGGTGCAGCCCTGGCACCAGGCCGCAAACCGGGTTTGGGCCTGCGTACCGTGTTCCCATACGATCTGGTCGTACTCGGGTTTGAACGCGCCTTCCACCACATGGGGGAAATTCGCCAAAACCTGGAAATAAAAATCCCGCCAGACCAGTTCCCCCAGCCACACCGATGCCCCAGCGCTGCCCTGGAGGCTGCGTTGCAAGGCCAGCGACACCAGTTGGCGGATGGACACCGTGCCAAACCGCAAATGCACACTGAGATAGCTCGGGCCCTTGACGGAAGGGAAATCGCGGGTCTGGCCATACTGGTCCATGCGCTCCCAAAAATCGTCCACCAGCAGACGCGCCTTGCCGGCTCCCGCGCCAATGCCCAGTGCCTGAAGGTTGGTGGCAGAAAAGCCCAGTGTGTCCAGGGACGGAACCGGTTCGGCATAGGCCAGTGGGCGCTCGGCCAGCGCCTGCGCATGGGGCTCGCAGGCATACTGCACTGGAGGCGTATCACCCAACCGGGCCAGCCAGGCCCGTTTGTAGGGGGTAAAGACCCCATAGGGCTTGCCGGTTTGCGTCAATACCTCGCGGCGCTCAAAAATCACATGGTCTTTGACGGTGACAAGCGCTCTGTGCTGGGAGGCCAGCGCGCTGTGGACCGCTGCATCCCGGGCCATGGCCTGGGGTTCGTAGTCGTGGGCCGCAAAAACTGCTTGTGCGTTTAGCGTCTCCGCCAGTTGGGGAATCACGGCAGTGGCAAAGCCGTGCTGGACGATCAGCCCCGCCAGCGGCTTGCCCGCCAGCGCGCGCAAATCGGCGTCCAGCTCAACCAGCGATTCCCGGATGAACTCCACGCGCCGGTCCGCGCGCGGCAGAGGGTCCAGGATAGCGCGGTCAAAAACAAAGACGCAATGCACCCGGGTACAGCGTTGCAGGGCCGCATGGAGTGCCGCGTGGTCGTGTACCCGCAGGTCACGGCGAAACCATACCAGGCCCGTGTCAAATTCTTTTCGCATGGCAGCCGTTAAAATCTATGAATGTCCGGCGATTCTGCACCCATCAACCTCACGAATCACTTCCTGATTGCAATGCCCGGACTGGAAGATGCGATATTTTCCAAGAGCGTCGTGTATGTCTGTGAACACACCGCGCGGGGCGCCTTGGGCCTGGTCATCAACAAACCGGCCGATCTCAAAATGGCGGCCCTGTTTGGCAAGGTCGACCTGCCACTCAAACGCCAGGACCTGACCGACACACCCGTGTTCCAGGGTGGCCCTGTGCAGATTGAGCGCGGTTTTGTGTTGCACGAGTCCGTCTTCCCGGCCCATGCTCGGCCGGAGCAGGCTTTGTATGCGTCCACCATGACCATCCCCGGCGGCCTGGAGATGACCACATCCAAGGATGTGCTCGAAGCCCTGTCCAGTGGCTCGGGTCCCCGCCGGGTACTGGTGTCGCTGGGGTATTCCGCCTGGGGCGAAGGCCAACTGGAGACCGAATTGGGCGAAAACAGCTGGCTGACCGTCGATGCCGACCAGAGCGTCATTTTCGATACCCCGGTGGAAGAGCGTTACGACAAGGCCCTGGCCTTGCTGGGCTTGCAGGCCTGGATGATTTCGTCACAGGTGGGCCACGCATGAGCGTCGCGCCAGCCGCCCTGCAGGCAACACAGGTGCCGGCCGCAATGAATACCTTTTTGGCGATTGATTTTGGAATGAAGCGAACCGGCGTGGCGGTCGGCAACCGGCTGCTGCGCACCGCCCAGCCGGTCGGTTCGGTGAAGGCCGAAGGCGATGCACGGTTTGCGCTGATCGAAAAGCATCTGAAGGAATGGCAGCCCGACGCGCTGGTCATTGGCGTGCCCTACCATCCCGACGGCGCTGCCCACGAGAACACCACACGGGCCAGGAAATTTGGCCGGCAGTTGCATGGCCGCTTCAAGCTGCCGGTGTTCGAGGTGGACGAACGCTACAGCACCACCGAAGCCCTGGCCAGCGGCGCCAAAGACGCCGACGCCGCCTCGGCCTGCATTATTCTGGAACAGTTCTTAAGGAGTTTGCCGTGAGTACATTGGCATTGGACGCGGAGGCGCTGTACCGCGAATTGTTGCGGGGCGTGCAGTTGATTGCTGGCCCGAATACGCGATTGGTCGGCATCACTTCGGGTGGCGCCTGGCTGGCCGAACGCCTGCAAAAGGACATGAATCTGCCCGGCCAGGCCGGCAAGATTTCCTCGGCCATGCACCGCGACGACTTTGCGCAGCGCGGGCTGTCCAGCGGTGGCCAGACGGTTTTGCCGTTTGATGTGAATGGCGCCGACATCCTGATCCTGGACGATGTGCTCTACACCGGGCGCACGCTGCGCGCCGTGATCAACGAACTGTTCGACTATGGCCGCCCGGCCAGCGTGAAGCTGGCCGTTCTCGTGGACCGTGGCGGGCGCGAACTGCCGGTGCAGGCCGACTTTGCTGCCTCACGCGTGACACTCGCACCTAACCAATCCTTGGCCCTGGCGCGCAGCGAAACCGGCGTCTTCAGCTTTGATGTGAAAGACGTCTGACATGCTCTACAAACGCAACCCCCAACTCAACAAACACGGCGAACTGGTGCACCTGTTGTCGGTCGAAGGTCTGCCCAAAAGCATACTGACCCACATCCTCGACACCGCGGCCAATTTCGTCTCGGTCAACGATCGCGAGGTGAAGAAGGTGCCGCTCTTGCGCGGCAAAAGCGTGTTCAACCTGTTCTTCGAGAACTCCACGCGCACCCGCACCACCTTCGAGATCGCGGCCAAGCGGCTGTCGGCCGACGTCATCAACCTGGACATTGCGCGCTCGTCGGCCTCCAAGGGCGAGTCGCTGCTGGACACGATTGCCAACCTGAGCGCGATGGCCGCTGACATGTTCGTCGTGCGCCACAGCGAATCCGGCGCGCCCTACCTGATCGCCCAGCACGTGGCGCCCCATGTGCACGTCATCAACGCCGGCGACGGCCGCCACGCCCACCCCACACAGGGCCTGCTGGACATGTTCACGATCCGGCACTTCAAGAAAGATTTCTCCAACCTCACCGTGGCCATCGTCGGCGACGTGCTGCACTCGCGCGTGGCGCGTTCCGACATCCACGCACTCACCACGCTGGGCTGTGCAGAGGTGCGCGTCGTCGGCCCCAAGACCCTGGTGCCATCGGACCTGGCGCAGATGGGTGTGCGGGTCTGCCACACGCTGGAAGAGGGCATCAAGGATTGCGACGTCATCATCATGCTGCGCCTGCAAAACGAGCGCATGAGTGGCGCGCTGCTGCCCTCCATGCACGAATTCTTCAAGAGCTACGGCCTCACGCCCGAGAAACTGCTGCTGGCCAAGAGTGATGCCATCGTCATGCACCCCGGACCCATCAACCGCGGGGTCGAAATTGACTCCGCCGTGGTCGATGGCAAGCAAAGCGTGATCCTGCCGCAGGTCACCTTCGGCATCGCCGTGCGCATGGCCGTCATGAGTATCGTGGCCGGTAACGAGGCTGATTCCCGAGGCAGCAAATGATGACAAAGAAAACACTGATCAAAGGCGGCCAGGTCATCGATCCCGCCAGTGGCTATCAAAAAAATGCCGATGTAGCCCTCGTAGGATCTGAGGTTGTAGCTATCAAAAATATAGCATCTGACTTCAAGCCTGACACCACGATAGACGCCACCGGCTGCATCGTCATGCCCGGCCTGGTTGATCTGGCGGTGCGCCTGCGTGAGCCTGGCCAGGAGCACGCCGGCATGCTGGCATCCGAAATGGCTGCGGCCGTGGCCGGCGGGGTCACCAGTGTGGTCTGCCCGCCGGATACCGAGCCGGTGCTGGACGAGGCCGGTCTGGTCGAAATGCTGCGCCACCGCGCCGAGTTGTTGAAACAGGCCCGCCTGTTCCCGCTGGGTGCCTTGACCCGCAACCTGGAGGGTGAGGTGCTGACCGAAATGCTGCACCTCACCCAGGCCGGCTGCGTTGGCTTTAGCCAGGCCGAAGTGCCACTGGCCAACACGCAAGCCCTGCTGCGCGCGCTGCAATACGCCAGCACCTTTGGATACACCGTGTGGCTGCGCCCGCAGGAACTGTACCTGGGCAAGGGCGTGGCGGCCAGCGGCCCGCTGGCAACGCGCATGGGTTTGAGCGGCGTGCCGGTGGCAGCCGAGACGATTGCCCTGCACACCATCTTCGAACTGGTGCGCGCCACGCAGGCGCGCGTGCACCTGTGCCGCCTGAGCAGTGCTGCCGGCGTAGCCCTGGTGCGCCAGGCCAAGGCCGAAGGCCTGCCGATTACCTGCGACGTCAGCATCAACTCCCTGCACCTGACCGACGTGGACATGGGCTACTTCGACAGCCGCATGCGCCTCAATCCCCCACTGCGCCAGCAGCGCGACCGCGATGCACTGCGCGCCGGTCTGCTTGAGGGCACGATTGACGCCCTGGTGTCCGACCACACGCCGGTGGACGAGGACGCCAAGGCGCTGCCATTTGCCGAAAGCGAACCCGGCGCCACCGGGCTGGAGTTGCTGCTCAGCTTGGCCTACAAGTGGGCGCAGGACGACGGCATCCCCCTGCACCAGGCCCTGGGCGTGGTGACCCACCGGCCGGCGGCCGTGGTTGGTTCCGCGCTAGGGCCCCTGGCGGCCAGTGCCGGACGCCTGGTCGTGGGTGGGGTGGCGGATATCTGCGTCTTCGACCCGAACGCGGCCTGGACCGTCGAGGCCTCGGCCCTGCGCAGCCAGGGCCACAACACGCCGTTTGAAGGTTACGAGTTGCCCGGGCGCGTGCGGGCCACGCTGGTGGGCGGGCACCTGGCATTCCGTGCCTGAGTTCGCGGGTCTGGCGGCCCACGCGGTGACCGGGGCGCGGCGGTGAGCCGGCTTCTGGCCTGCTGGCGCCTGCTGCGGGTGGTGCTGCATATCCTGGGTGGCCTGTGGACCATTCTCCTGGTCTTTCCGCGCCTGGCGCCGGCCCAAAGGCATGCACGGGTTCAGGCATGGGCCCTCGAAATGCTTGCCTGTATTGCTATCAAACTAGTAGTAAAAGGCACACCCCCGGTGACCGGCCCCATGCTGCTGGCCGCCAACCACATTTCCTGGATTGACATTGTGGTGGTGCATGCGACCCGCCATTGCCGTTTTGTCTCCAAGGACGAGATTGCGCGCTGGCCGCTGGTGTCCACGCTTGCGAACGCCGCCGACACCCTGTACATCACCCGCGAATCCCGCCGCGACGCCATGCGTGTGGTGCACCAGATAGCGCAGTGCCTGCGCGACGGCGATGTGCTGGCGATTTTTCCGGAAGGCACGACCGGCGACGGCGCCAGCCTGTTGCCGTTTCATGCCAACCTGCTGCAGGCTGCCATCTCAGCGGATGCGCCAGTGCAGCCGGTGGCCTTGCAGTTCATGGACGGCCAGACCGGCGCGATCAGTTTTGCTCCGTGCTACGTGGGCGATGACACGCTGTGGCAATCGCTGTGGCGCACACTGCGTGCGCACAACGTGCAGGCCGTGGTGCAGTTTGGGACACCCGAGCGGGCGCAAGGGCGTGACCGGCGCACCTGGGCTGCGGACCTGCGTGAGGTCATTGCAAACTTGCGGCGCTCGCATGGTGTGTGATGCCAAGAATGCGCGAGCGCTTCCCTTCCTTGATCCTTGTCATTGAAGTTCGCGGTGGGAACCCTAGCATTGAAATATCAATAAGGGGGTTCTCATGACAACAAGCCTATCTCTTCGTGCTTTTCCTGTTGTCGTCTTGGCAGTGTCAGCGTTGCTGAGCGTCGGTTGTGCTGTATCGCCGCCCGTTGCCGAGAAAATGGTTTTGGCCCCTGTGGGGTCGACCATAACCTACCACCGCAAGAGTTCGGGTGGACTGGGTGCCTATGACGGCAAGGTGGTCTGGAACATGACCCAGAGCACTTGGCAAGGTCAGCAGGTTTACTCTTTCGGGTCTCCAGTGGCAGGTGCCACGCTGCATGAGCCATCGCGTTTTGGCATCCTCGCGCAGTTGAACGCTGCGGGGCAGCCCATCATGTCTTTCAATCCACCCATCACCTATCCCTGGCCTCTGGAAGTGGGCAAGACCTGGACGTCGACCCACACCATGACCCTGCATGCCAGCGGCAAGACGATGCCGATGAACATCAACGGAAAAGTGGAGTCTTGGGGTGATGTCACTGTACCCGCAGGCACATTCAAGGCCTACAAGCTGGTGTGGACGGACAGCTCCGGTGATGTCGAAACCCGCTGGATCAGCCCGCAGGATGCACTGGCGACCATCAAGCGTCATATTGATCGACCGGCAACACATCCTCAGGGTGCAGGCGTACTGGACGCCGAGTTGCTTTCCTTTACCTTCCCCGCAAAGTAACCGGGTCGCAACCAGAACGTCGCCACGCTCGGAACGGCGCTGTGGGCTTTGCAATCTGGGTGTGGGTGCTGTTGAGGTACAAACCATGAAACGATCGTCATTCATTGCATTGCTGTTGCTACTGCCGCTCGGTCGGTTGGCATGGGCTCAAATCGACACTTTGCCCGAAGGGTTGGGCAAGAAAATCAGTACGCCCGAGGGTTTGCGGGACGTCATAGCGAGCAAGGACCCGCGCATTGTCATCGTCGACGTGCGGCCACCCGATGAGTATGCAGCGGGGCACATTCCCTCAGCCATCAACATCCCTGGCGGTTTGACCGCAGACATCAAGGATCCACCTGAAAAAGACAAATACCTTGTGCTCTACTGCTTAGGCGGCAGGCGGTCACCCACAGCCGGCGAGAAGATGCTTGCCGATGGGTACAAGCATGTCTTTGTCTGGGGCGGCATTGTCAACTGGCCGTTCCCAAAGGAAATCTCGGCCAACTAACCGCAGTGCAAGGCGGCTGATGCGACACTCTCGGGTCTTGCGCATCCAGACGGTGGCGTTGCAGTCCAGAGTTAGCGCACCTGCCCACCGGGCGGCACGAAAGGCTCTAGGGCAGGGACGGCTTTTCGGCCAATAGTTGCTGCAAACGCCGTGTTCTTTCGGCCCGCGGCAGCTCCGCGAGCTGTCGCACTGCGGCATGGAAGGCCCGCCAATCGCCAGACTGGCGGTTGAACAGTGCCTCGAAGGCCGCCACCCAGTCGTCATAGGCCGCCAATGCGCCAAAAGCCGCGTTATTGGCATTGGCGACCCAGGCGTCATACGGCCCCAGGCCACCCCAGCCCTGCCTGAGTTGCGCGTAGGCCTGGCGAAACTCGGCATAGGTGGCACGCTTTAGGGTCTCGCGCGTACCCGCGCCGGGTGGGGCATCGTCACCCCGTGCATAAATCGCCTGCAGTTGCTGGCGGGTTTTGGCCGTGAGTGCGCGAAAGGCCCGCCGCCGGGCGTCGAAGTCAGCGTATTCCGCTTGCACCGTGGGGTTGGCCTGGCTGGCCAGCCAGGCTGTGCTGCCCAGGCGCTCGACAGCCGTTGCAAACGATTCGTTGAACGCGGTGTCATCCTTGACGTAAACCACCTGGTGCGCCAGCTCATGAAAAATCATGCGAGCCAGTTCACCCTGCGGATACTGGATGAAGGTGCTGAGCAAAGGGTCACCGCCCAGCCAGTTCATCCAGCCCAGAGTGGAATAGGCAGGCACGCCGTAGACGCTGGCCTCCAGACCCTGTGCACGCAGCGCCTCGGCCTCCCGTTTTGCATCCTGCTCGTCAAAGTAGCCGCGGTAGCCCACACAACCCGCCACCGGAAAGCACCAGGTCTTGAGCGTCAGCGAATAGGCCGGGGCCGCCGCCACATTCCACACTGCCGCGCGCCGCGGAAGTTGGGCATAGCGGTGGTAGCTGGCGTTGTCAGGCAGTTGCAGGTTGCTGACGGCGAAGCGCCTTATGTCCTGCGCCAGCAGCAAGCGCTGCTTCAGTGTCAGGGGTGTGCTATCTTCGGCCAGCCAGTCGTCCACTGGCCGCGCAGCCTGCAGCATTTTGAGATGGCCGGTGGCCGAGTCCAGCAGGTAGCCCGTGTCTGCGCACCCTGTGGTCAGCAGTGCAACGGCAAGCCAAACGCCGGCTTGGGCCAACCGGTTAGCGATCTGCCTTGACCGCCAAAACGGGGCAGGGGACATTCAACAGCAGCTCTTGTGCAACGCTGCCCATGATGAGCTTTCCAAGCGGTGAGCGGTTGCGCAGGCCAATCACCAGCAAGGAGACCGGCAAGCTTGCCACCAGCGCCTCGATTTCTTCCACGGCGCTCTTGCCGCGACCGAACTGTTTGAATTCGGCGCTCAGGCCGGGCTCATCCAGCAGGCGTTCGATCCGTTCAACGTCCTGGGCACTGGCCATGGTGGCGTCATCGCCGCTGCCGGGCGTGGCGTTGACCACCAGCAGGTGCTCGTTGCGGCGCCTGGCTATCTCGATACCCTTGAACAGGGCGGCCTGTCCTTCCGGGCGGGGTGCGTAGGCAACGATGATTGTCATGTGGTTCTCCTGGTTGGGGTCACTTCAGTTGTAGTAAGGATATCCGACTGCCGCGCTAGCCCTCGCGCTTGAAGGTCACCACGTGGTCCACCTGGGCCCGAATACCGATCCACTCGCCCAGGCGGTGGTCGTGGTGGCTGGGGACATGCGCCTGCACGGTCTGGCCGCTGGCCAGACGCAGCGTGTACAAAAATTCAGAACCCCGAAACGCCTTGCGCAGGATCTCGGCTTTGACCGGCGCATCGTCGTCGTGCACGATGTCATCGGCGCGCAGCAGCACGTCGCACAGGCCGGACGCATAGGCCGAGGGCAGGGGGCATTCCGCGATATTGCTCAGCTCACCCAGCGCCGTTTTCACCACGGTCTGGCCGTCCACTTCAACCAGCGCGGCCGGTGCAAACACCCCATGGCCGATGAAGCCTGCGACAAAGCGGGTGGCCGGGCGGTGGTACAGCGAGTAGGCGTCGTCCCACTGGTGCAGCGCGCCCTCGTGCATGACGCCAATCATGTCGCCTATGGCAAAGGCTTCGAGCTGGTCGTGGGTCACAAACAGCGCGGTGGCCCCGGCGGCTTTCAGAATGCCCCGCACTTCGTGGGCCAGGCGTTCGCGCAGGTCCACGTCCAGGTTGGAAAAGGGCTCGTCGAGCAACAGCAGTTGCGGCCGCGGGGCCAAGGCCCGCGCCAGCGCCACACGTTGTTGCTGGCCACCTGACAGTTCGTGCGGATAGCGGTGCTGGCTGTCGCCCAGGCCCACCCATTCCAGTACCTCGCTGATGCGGGCCGCGCGCTGCTCAGCGGGCCAGTCGTGGATGCCGAAGGCCACGTTGCGCCGCACGTCCAGATGGGGAAACAGCGCGTAGTCCTGGAACACCATGCCGATGCGGCGGTTTTCTGCGGGCACATGGGTGCCATCGCCGCTGACGGTGTGTCCGCCCAGCGTGATGCGCCCGCCGCTGACACGCTCCAGGCCTGCCACCGCGCGCAGCAGGGTGGTCTTGCCGCAGCCCGAGGGGCCAATCAGCACGCCAATGTCGCCGGCGCGCAGGCCAAAGCTGACGTCTTGCACGGCAGCCCGGTTTCTGCCGGCGTAATGGACGTGCAGTTGCGAGACATTCAGGAACATGCGGCTGATTTTAGATGATTACAATTCTCATTTAGCCTGGGCCGCGGGCCGCCATGCACCACCCTTTTTCCCCCTCCACCCTGTCCCGCTGGGCTTTGCTGCTGTTGATCACCGCCCTGATGCTGCCGGTGCTGGCGGTGCTGGCGGCGTGGCTGCCGATGGGGGATGCGTCGGGTCAAGCCATGGCCATCCTTCGGGAAATGGCCACCACGGTGTTGCCGGACTATGTGGGGACCACGCTGCTGCTGTGTGGCATGGTGACCGTGGGCGTGGCGCTGGTGGGGCTGTCAACCGCCGTGGCGGTGACGCTGTTCGAGTTTCCCGGGCGGCGGGTGTTTGAGTGGGCCCTGTTGCTGCCCCTGGCCATGCCGGCCTACGTAGTGGCCTACGCTTACACCGATTTCCTGCAGTTCAGTGGCCCCCTGCAAACCCTGTTGCGTGGCGCGCTGGGCTTGCAGGGCCGGGTGTTTCCCGAGGTCCGCAACGTGGTGGGGGCGGCCTGGGTCTTCACGTTCGCGCTCTACCCCTATGTCTACCTGCTGGCGCGCACGGCCTTGGGCGAGCGCACCGTGCACCTGATGGAGGCGGCCCGCCTGATGGGCGCCCCCCTGCGCCGGCGCATGTGCGAGGTGGCCCTGCCCCTGGCGCGCCCGGCCGTGGCCGCCGGCATTGCGCTGGCGCTGATGGAGACGCTGGCCGACTACGGCGTGTCGAGCTACTTTGGCATCCAGACCTTTACCGCCGGAATCTACAAGGCCTGGTTGTCCATGGACAACCGCATCGCCGCTGCCCAACTGGCCACCATGCTGCTGGCGCTGGTGGCGCTGCTGCTGAAGCTGGAGCACCGGGCCCAGCACCGCATGCGTTTTGCGGTGACCAAGGGTGCGCGCGCCAGTAGTGGTGACGCCCACTCGGTGCCGCTACAAGGGCGCCAGCGCGTGGCGGTTTGGTTGGTGTGCGCCACACCGGTTCTGATGGGCTTTGTGCTGCCCGTGCTGTTCATGCTGCGGCCCCTGACCGCCGACTGGGCGGCGCTGCCCTGGTCGCGTTTTGGCGAATGGGCCTTCAACAGCGTGCGACTGGGCGCCATCACCGCCGCGTTGGCCGTGGCGGTGGCCCTGGTGCTGGCGTTCAATGTGCGGCGCAGCGGCCATTGGGTGGTGCGCGCAGCGGCGCAACTGGCCAGCCTGGGCTATGCGATACCGGGCGCCGTGGTGGTGGTGGGGCTGTTGTTGCCAGTGGGCTGGCTGCAAGCCTGGGCGCCGGACTGGCAGGTGGGCTACTGGGTCACCGCGACCGCCGTGGGCATTGTCTGGGCCTATCTGGTGCGCTTTTGTGCGGTAGCGCTGCAGGCGCTGCAAAGCGGCTATGCACGCTTGCCCGCCAGTCTGGACGATTCGGCCCGCATGCTGGGCGCATCGGGTTTGCAGACGCTGGCGCGCGTGCACTGGCCCCTGCTACGCCGCTCCGTGGCGGCCGCGTCCTTGCTGGTGTTTGTGGATGTCATGAAGGAGCTGCCCGCCACGCTGGTGCTGCGCCCCTTCAACAGCGACACCCTGGCTGTGGTGGCCTACCAGCTCGCGCGGGACGAGCGGCTGGGGGAGGCTGCCCTGCCATGTCTGGCCCTGGTGCTGGTCGGGCTGTTGCCGGTGATGTTGCTCAGCCGGACCTTGCGGGTGGCCGGCCGTTAACGCGAGACCCGGAAGTTTCTTGATGTAGCGCAATGGCGCTGCATAAATCACGTATTGGTACTTACCCTATGCTGCGTTGCAGCGTACAGTTTCCGTATTTCAAAAAGGAAATACCCATGTTGGAAGCGACGGAAGCCAAAAAAGCCCCTTATGTCATTGAATGGCGCGACGGATTCAAGATCGGTGTGGCCCAGGTGGACCAGGAGCACCGCCACCTGTTCACCCTGGTGCGGGCGCTGAACCTGAATTCCGTGGACCAGACGGTGGAAGAGCTGTTGGACTACGTGGTCACGCATTTTTCCAACGAGCAGGAGTTGATGGAGAAGAGCGGCTATCCGGCCTTCGAGCAGCACCTGCGCCTGCATGAGGAGTTTGCGGCCCAGGTAGCGGACTTTTTGGGCAATGGCGAGGCCTGGACCGAGGATCGCATTCAGGAGTTGCGCCGCTTCCTGAACAAATGGCTGATCGGCCACATCATGACCCACGACCTGCGCTTTGGAAAATGGCATGCCAGTCACGCGACAGCCCACCCGCCCGCCCACGCGCCCGTGGTGCAAACGACCATAGCATCGCGCGGGTTCTTTGCCAGGCTATTTGGCACTGGGAAGTAATCGGCACGCTCAGGGCATGACTTCGACGTATTCGTAGATCTCGCAGTCCATGATCTGCTTGCGCACCGGCAGCGTGGCAGCCTCGAACCAGGTCTGTGGATTGCGCTTGTCGATTTCCCGGCCCATAAAGCGGATCAGGTCGCAAATCGGTTCGACCACGTTGGTGCGGTAGCGCAGGTCGTTCTTGACATAGCCCAGGTACATGTTCTTCATGCAGTTGCCGCGGCACCAGGCGTAGGCCTCGCAGTCGTGGCAGGGCATGCTGGCTTCCTGCTGCAGCGGGCTCTTCTTCAGCCAGTTGGTCTTGACGTCGCCCATCTTCATGGCCGGTGCGTACATCATGTCCGGGCAGGGGTAGATCTCGCCATTGGGCATGACGTTGAGCAGGTGGGTGGAGACGCGGCACTGCGTGGCACCGGCGTACAGCTCCAGCGCGCGGGTGGGAAACAGCTTGTTGCGCACCATGCCCATCAGCGGAATCAGCGGGTACAGCACATCGGTGCGTGAGAAGAACTTGTCAATCAGTTGCACCAGCACGGCCTTGCGCTTGTCCACCGAGTCACCGGCATACATTTCGTCGGCCACGAACTGCCAGTACAGGTAGTCAAACGGCGTGTCCTCGCCCACCAACTGGTCCAGTTCCTCGAAGCAGGTGTCGGGGTTGCCCCAGGTGACGCGCGCGGTGACGCTGCCGCCAATGTGCGCGCGCACTTCCTTCAGGTTCTTGACCACCTGGCGGTAAATGCCCTTGCCGCGGTAGCCGTCGGTGGTGGATTCGCCGCCGTCGATCGAGGCCAGTACGTTGGACAAACGGTTGAGTGCCCACTCGGGCAGGTTGTCGATCAGCGTGGCATTGGTCTGCAGCTGGAAGCGGAATTTGGGGAAGCGCTGCATCACCTCCAGCATCAGCGTCTTGTTCAGCGTGGGCTCACCGCCGTAGAAGGTGACGTAGACCTCCTTGCCCTGCAGGTGCTGGTCGACGAAGGCGGCGAGCTGGGCTATGTCGTATTCCACATGCACCTGGGAACCCAGCACATCGCCCACGCCCAGCGAGCAGTAGCTGCACTTCAGGTTGCATTTGAGTGTGGTCAGCAACTGCAACTCGACCCGCCCGCCGACGATGGGGTGGCGGTCCGATTCGGGATGTGCAGCCGGTGTGCTGGATGGATAAAAGTGGACAGGACTATGGGTGTGCATGGCTTGGTGCAAATACAGCAGACGGACTGCATTGGGGTTAAACGGAGCGTGCCGGCGCGGTGGTTTGCCAGCACTGGCGGGGGCCGATGATAAGTGGGCAGCAGTCTAAAGTGACATATATAGTGCAGGTTTTATCCGGCATGTGCTGCTATCTATGCTTTGCTTGATCCAATCGGGGTTTCAAACTGGGTTCATGGAATTTAAAAGATGCATAATACATGAATCATATGATCACCATTGTCTTTACCAAAAGGAAAATCCATGTCAGAAACCATCACCATGCCCCTGGACCTTCGGGGCGGCAATCCTGCAGCCGCGCAGCAGTTGGTGCTCAACAAAGCCAAGTCCCTGCAGCAGGGAAAGTCGTTTCAACTGTTGGCTGACTACGACCCCAAGGACCAACTCCAGCCGCTGGTGGGGCTGGGCGCGGATGTGGCTTGGGCGTACCAGGAGTCGGGTCCCGCAACCTGGCGGGTGCAGGTCAGCAAACGCGCTGTTGAGATAAGCAATTGCTGTTCCGGCGGGGCGTGCTGCGGCTAACTCCGGCCCTTCCACTGCCCCGCAAAGGGGAGTATAAATACCCGTTTTGGGTATTTTTCAATAGGTGAGCGATAAAATCTACCGTTAGCCCTCGCGGAATAAGAATAGTTTGCTATAAATTAGGTAGCGCGAAAGCGAAAAACCCGGCCTTGAGCCGGGTTAACCCCTGAGTACAGGGCACGCTTTGCGTGAGGCAATCGCCTGAGTGAACTATGCTTCTTTGGCGCAATTTTTCTTTGCGCCAGATCAAATTCTGTTCGCGCCCTGCAAACGTGGCTTGCGTGGAAACAGGGCCGCCTGCGCCAGCGCGTGCGGATTGACCTGCGCTTTGAGCCGGATCGCCAGCAGATACAGTCCACCGAATTTTCGTTCCAGCAACATGGCCTCGGTTGGGGGGACGGTCCAGAACTCCCTGTCCATTCCCAGTGCGATAACGCCGGAGCGGATGCGCTCGGGCAAGTCAGACGTTCCAAAGTCGTAGCCGTCTTTTCGGCTGAAGGGCTCCAGGGCCTGCGCACCGATATCCAGCACGGTCTGGACATGGCGATCCCGCGTCGATGCTTCAAAGTATCCGATCGCCAGACAGGCAGCGCGCATCACAGTGCGGTCCTGCAGCATGGCCCCCTTGACCAGTTGCTTGAAGTGGTTGACTATCGCGGCCTTGTAGACGCGGGTGGCACCGAAGTCCAGCAGAATGAGTTGGCCTGTGGCGGGGTCATAGCGGTAGTTGGCAAAATTCGGATCGGTCTGAACCAGGCGGAACTCAAAAACCTCGCGCAGCAGCAAGTCAAACAGCAGATCCATCACGCGGTTGCGAACGGCCTGCGGCGCATCAATCAACGACTCAATCGGCACTCCAGCCATGTAGTCCATGGCCAACACGCTGTGGGTGGTCAGATCGGCGTGAAGTTTGGGCAGGGCAAACGCGGGCGCATCGGCCAACAGGTCGCGATAGCGCTGCAGGAAACCGCCTTCCTTCAGGTAATCGGACTCATCGTGCAATTGCTGTTTGGCGTCACGCAGCAGCGGCTTGATATCCATGTTCTTGGGCAAGAGTCCAGAAATGCGCAGCAGCCCCGCAACGTTGTCGACATCACTGTCTATGCTCTCGCGCACCCCCGGGTACTGGATCTTGATGGCCAGGTCCCGACCGTCGCGGGTCTGCGCACGGTGGACCTGTCCGATGGACGCCGCGGCCAAAGGGGCAAAGGAAAAGTGGCTGAACTGTGCTTCCCAACCCTTGCCCCAACTGGCCTCCAGCACGGCCTTGATCTGGGCTTTGGGCATGGCGCGGGCGTCCGATCGCAGGCGGGCCAGGATTTCCGACAAGACGGGCGGCAGCAGGTCGCCCGACTCCATGGATAACAGCTGCCCGACCTTCATGGCGGCTCCCCGCAACTTGGCGAGCTGGTCGGCCATTCGCCGCGCGTTGGCGGGCGTCAGCAACAAGTCTTTGACTTTGGGACGATTGCCCTGGGCCAGTTGTCGGGCGCCTTCGGCGAGCATGCCGCCTGCGATGCCCGTGGCCATCCACCCCAGCCGGACGAGTCGTGCGCCGCGCCCACTGGGAACCGCCATCGCCGCTGGGCGGGATGTGTCGCCATCGTCAGGGTTCAAGGGGACCGTCTTTCTGGGCATCTAGGGACCGACCAACGGTGAATTGGTCCCGCTGACAGGAATCGAACCTGTATCTAGCACTTAGGAGGCACTCGTTCTATCCATTGAACTACAGCGAGAGGGGGTAGGGGATTGTAAGGGTCCCCGTCTATCTGGTCAGTTGGGGACAGAGCTGAAGGTCTGTCCCGCAAAACTTTACTTTGTCAAATGTCGCATGGCCTCTTCCAGGCCCTTCAGGGTCAGCGGGTACATGCGGTTGTGCACGATCTGCTGCACCACGGCGATGCTTTGTCGGTACTGCCACACGCCTTGCGGTTCAGGGTTGATCCAGGCGAATTTCGGGAACGCGTGGATCAGGCGCTGCAGCCATTCCGCACCGGCCTCTTCGTTGTTGTATTCCACGCTGCCGCCGGGTTGCAGGATTTCGTAGGGGCTCATCGTGGCGTCGCCCACAAAGATCAGCTTGTAATCCTTGTTGTACTTGCGAATGATGTCCCAGGTCTCGAACTTCTCGGCAAAGCGGCGCCGGTTGTTCTTCCACATGAAGTCGTAGACGCAGTTGTGGAAGTAATAGAACTCCAGGTGCTTGAACTCGGTCTTGGTGGCGCTGAACAACTCTTCCACGCGCTGAATGTGATCGTCCATGGTGCCGCCCACGTCCATCAGCAACAACACTTTGACGTTGTTGTGGCGCTCGGGCCGCATCTTGATGTCCAGGTAGCCGGCATTCGCCGCGGTCTTGCTGATGGTTTCGTCCAGATCCAGCTCATCCTCATGGCCTTCGCGGGCAAACTTGCGCAGGCGGCGCAGCGCCACCTTGATGTTGCGCGTGCCCAGCTCCTGCGTGTCGTCGTAGTCTTTGTAGGCGCGCTGGTCCCAGACCTTGACGGCGCTGCGGTTGCGGCTCTTGTCCTGGCCGATGCGAATGCCTTGCGGGTTATTGCCATAGGCGCCAAATGGCGAGGTGCCACCCGTGCCAATCCATTTGGAGCCGCCTTCGTGGCGCTCCTTTTGCTCTTCCAGGCGTTTCTTGAGCGTCTCCATCAGCTCGTCCCAACCCATCTTTTGCAGTTTGGCCAGCTCTTCGGGGCTCAGCATGCCCTCCAGGTTCTTGCGCAGCCATTCAGCCGGGATGTCCTTGGTGAAGTCGGCCACCATCTCCACGCCCTTGAAGTAGGCGGCAAAGGCACGGTCGAACTTGTCGTAGTGCTTTTCATCCTTAACCAGGGCTGTGCGGCTCAGGTAGTAGAAGTCGTCGATCTTGTAGCCGGAGGGCTCAGAGTCGTCTTCGGTGGTGGGCGCATTGGGGCCGACCACGCCCTTTTTCAGGGCTTCGAGCAGGGTCAGGTATTCCTTGACGGAGACCGGCAGCTTGGCGGAACGCAGGGTGTAGAAAAAGTCGAGCAACATGGGATGTTCCCTCCGGCAATCAGCGCGGTTTGTCCAGCAGATACAACAGTTGGGCCCGGGCCTCGGGCCACTCGCCACTGCGCATGCTGTACATCACGGTGTCGCGTATGGTGCCGTCGCGGCGCAAGGCATGGCCGCGCAGCACACCGTCCTTTTTGGCACCCAGGCGCTCAATCGCGGCTTGGGAGGCGAAGTTGAAATTGTCGGTGCGCCAGCCCACCACATGGCAGCCCAGAGTTTCAAACGCATGGGTCAGCAACAGCAGTTTGCAGGTGGTGTTGACGTGGCTGCGCTGACTGCTTTTGCCATACCAGGTCCAGCCAATTTCCAGGCGCTTGAGGGCGGGTACGATGTCGTGGTAACTGGTGCAACCCAATACCTTTTGGCTGGCACTGTCGATGGCGGCAAAGGCAAAGCGGTTACCCGATTCGCGCATAGCCAGCGCATTTTCAATGTAGCTGCGCGTCTGCTCTGGCTCGGGCACCGATGTGACGCGGATGTTCCACAGGGCACCGTCGGCTGCTGCGGCACGCAGGCCTGCTTCATGTTCCAGGCTCAGGGGCACCAGATCGACACCACGTGCCGACAGGGTGACGGGTTCCACAAAAGCCATACTCACTCCTTGGCGTTCTTGGCCTGGCCGGCTTGCCGGGCGCGCCAGCGGCGCGCCACCTGCAAACCCAGACCACCGCCCAGACCCACCAGCACGATGGCGCCAATGCTGGCATTGCCATAGCCGGGGGCAAAAATGTCGAGACCCAGCAGGCGACCGACCCAAAAACCCAGCAATGCGCCACCGACAAAGCCGACGGCATCGGACACACCTTCCAGCCACAGATTGTTTTTCATGGCGCGGGGTTCAACGGTTGTGGCGTTGCATGAACATCAGTTTTTCGAACAACGTGACGTCCTGCTCGTTCTTCAGCAGGGCTCCGACCAGCGGTGGCACGGCCATCTTGTCGTCCTTGGTGTGCAGGGCTTCGGCCGGGATGTCTTCGGCCAGCAGCAGCTTGAGCCAGTCCAGCAGTTCGCTGGTGGAGGGTTTTTTCTTCAGGCCGGGCAGGTTGCGCACGTCAAAGAAGGTCTTCATTGCGGCGCTGATCAGCTCTTTCTTCAGACCGGGGAAGTGCACATCCACAATGCTTTGCATGGTGGCGGCGTCGGGGAATTTGATGTAGTGGAAGAAGCAGCGGCGCAGGAAGGCGTCGGGCAATTCTTTCTCGTTGTTGGAGGTGATGAACACCAGCGGGCGGTGCTTGGCCTTGATCAGCTGGCGCGTCTCGTAGCAGTAGAACTCCATGCGGTCGATCTCGCGCAGCAGATCGTTGGGGAATTCAATGTCGGCCTTGTCGATTTCGTCAATCAGCAGGGCCACCTGCTTGTCAGCGGTAAACGCCTGCCACAGCACGCCCTTGACGATGTAGTTGTGGATGTCCTTGACGCGCTCACCGCCGTCCACATCGGACAACTGGGAGTCGCGCAGGCGGCTCACCGCATCGTATTCGTACAAGCCCTGCTGGGCTTTGGTGGTCGACTTGATGTGCCACTGCAGAAGGGGCATGTCCAGCGCCTGGGCCACTTCCTCGGCCAGCATGGTCTTGCCGGTGCCTGGCTCGCCTTTGACCAGCAGGGGGCGTTGCAGCGTGATGGCGGCATTGACTGACAGCATCAGGTCCTGGGTGGCGACGTAATTCTTGGTTCCGTGGAATTTCATGGTGTGGGACGCATTGGGCGATGGTGAAGAGCAAACACGCAGTGTGGCGGCTACGCGGGGCGAGAAATGCTGGTCTATATAATCAAATTTAGATTTACATCAAACATTGTCTAATTGTCCTTGCAAAATGAACAAACTGTTGCTACCCATTCTCGTTGCCCTTGTCGCTCAAGTGACCACTTTCACCGCCTGGGCTCAAGAAGCCAAGGGGGACGCACAAAAGGGAGCAGGGAAAGTCTCGCTGTGCATTGGCTGCCACGGCATTATTGGCTACCAGGCCAGTTTCCCTGAAATCCACAAGGTGCCCAAGATCTCCGGCCAGGGTGCCAAGTACATCGCGTCGGCCCTGAATGCCTACAAAAAGGGCGAGCGCAAGCACCCCACGATGCGCGGTATTGCGGACTCCCTGAGTGACCAGGACATTGCCGATGTGGCGGCGTATTACGAAGCCAGCGGTGTGGTGGCTGATGCTGCGGCCCCGGGCAAAGCGGCCGAAGGCTCGGCCAAGGCCATGGAACTGGTGACCAAGGGCGGTTGCGTATCCTGCCATGGCGACAGTTTCAGCAAGCCGATTGATCCGACCTACCCCAAGATTGCCGGCCAGCACAGCGACTACCTGTTTGTGGCCCTGAAGGCGTACAAAACAGAGGGTAACCCACAGATCGGTCGGGGCAACGCCATCATGGGCGGCATGGTCAAGCAGTTCTCGAATGCAGAGCTCAAGGAACTGGCCCAGTACATTGGCAGCCTGCCCGGCGAACTGAAGACTGTGCCTCAAAAGAAGTTCAAGTAAGGTACTTCTGCCCACCGCAAAAAGCCGCTGGTTCAGCGGCTTTTTTTTGTATCAATCCCGGGTCGCCTGGCGCTGCACGCAGGCGATATAGGCGTCTCCCTGCGGTGGGCGCCCGGCCTGCTGGCTTTCCCACAGCATCTTTCCCAGGCATTCCATGGCTTCGTGGTGGGCCAGGTGCAGCGAATTCCGCCGGTGTGTGAGCAACTCAATTGCCTGGCGGATGCCACGCGGCTGGTCAATGCTGCACTGTTCGCTGATGGATAAATGCATGGACAGGTGTAAAAACGGGTTGGTGCGCCCCTCCTGGACCTCGGCCATGCTGGCCAGCGCGGCGTCCACGTCACTGAAATCCTGGGTGTATTCCGGGTGCTCGTCCATCCATTGGCTTGCTATGGTTTCAATAGCTTCCAGTGCAGCACCCGCGCGGGCTTTGGCATAGACTGAGCAAAAGAAACGGCGGACATCGGCTTGCGAGGGACTGAACATCCCGCAAGGTTAACATGGCAAGCCTGTGACCCTGCCCATCATTATCGACCCCTTCTTCTACGCCGTTGCCGTGCCCGCAGTGCTGTTGCTGGGCGTCAGCAAAAGCGGTTTCGGTGCCGGATTCGGTTCCCTGGCGGTACCGATGATGGCGCTGGCCATCTCCGTGCCGCAGGCCGCGGCAATTCTGATGCCGGTGTTGCTGGTAATGGACCTGCTGGGCATGGCAGCGTTTCGCAAGGACTTTGACGCGGTACTGCTGAAGTTTTTGCTGCCGTTTGGGGTGCTGGGGATTGTGATTGGCGCGCTGCTGTTCAAGGTCCTCAACCCCCACACGGTAGCCGCCATCGTGGGCGCTTTCACGCTGCTGTTTCTGGCCCAACGCCTGTTGTTCCCGCCGCGTCCGGACAGTGCGCCGCCGCCGCGCTGGCTGGGCGCCTTGCTGACGACCACATCGGGCTTCACCAGTTTTATCGCCCACGCGGGAGGGCCGCCGATCACCGCCTACGTGATTCCGCTGCGCCTCTCGCCGTTGAAGTTCACCGCCACCATGGCATTTTTCTTCTTTGTGGTGAACCTTTCCAAGTGGATTCCCTATGGACTGCTGGGGCTGCTCGACTGGCGCAACATGGCCACGTCACTGGTCTTGTTGCCCTTGGCGCCGTTAGGTGTTTGGATAGGAGTGCGCTTGGCACGGCGTATCGGACAGGTCTTGTTTTACCGGTTTCTGTACGCGGGCATGCTGTTGACCGGCGTCAAGCTGCTATGGGATGGACTGGCTTGACACATGCCCTGCACCTCAGGGCGTGAAGGCCAGCCCGTATTCGGCGGCGAAGCTGCCACAGGCAGCGAGCATGCGCTGGCGCTGGTGGTCCACGTCGGACGGTCGGCTGCAGCCAAAGTGGCTGTCGACCCTCGCATACCGTGCCAGGTCCTCGGAAACCCATTGCGCATCTATTGGCGTGGCGCAGGCGGTGGCGCGCAAGAAAGGGTGGCGGGTGTTGGCCTTGTAGTGGACCAGGCGGGCCAGCCGGTTGGCCATGGCCTTGGGTTTGCTGATGTAGCGGACCAGCGGCCGGTCCGCCACTAGAGGCGAGAAAGGCCGGTTGATCGTGGCCAGCCAGTCGAGCCACTTGAAGGTGTTGAAGCGGTGGGCCAGTATGCAGGGCGCCCAGGGGATTGCCATGGCGTCGGCGCAAATGGCGCCATGCAGGGACTCGGCCAGAATTCTGGAGCAGGCCCGGGCCTGGGCAATCACGTCGGTCGGAGATTGCCGGGGGTTGATGGCAACCATGCCGGCGTTGGCCGCAACCGTGATCCAGTCAAAGCTGTCCCAGGTCCGGTAGTGCGGAATCAGTCCGATCGGGCCGCTCGCGGTGCCGCCACTGCCTCTTTGCAGCTCCGGCCACAATACGGCGGGGTCTCCCAGCGCCAAATCGCTGGACAGTCCAAATCCTTGTGCGGACAAAGGGCCGCGAACCCAGCGGAAATCCCAGTTCGGGTCGCGCAGGGCAGCTTTGGCTTCGCCGAGTCCGGAGCCCAGTACGATCTTTTTCAGGGACCGATCATGCCGCCCGTCCAACAGGGTTCCGATTCCATAGACCAGGATCGCCTCTTTGCGTTGTGCCAGATCGGGAAACAGACGGTCCCAGACCATGGTGTTGAGCGTGTCACCAAAGTTCCCCCCCTCAATCGGACAATATTTTATTTTCATGGCGGCAGTATCAAAGGCTACCGTGGGGGAACTGTTGCTGGTTCGTGAAGTCCAAGTAAAGATGGGTAACCCGGTCAGCGAATAGGCCCGTTGAGGCGTTGACAACTTTGTGTGGACTTGTGCACAGTTCGTTTGAGAGACATTGAAGAAGGCGATTCCATGAAACCGAATGTTGGTTGGACCTTGGCGGTTGCTGCGTTGCTCGGCATGACATCTTTTGCGTCCCAGGCGCAAGGCCGGGGTCACGACCGCGGATGGCATGGCGATATCCGCCATTTCGAGAGCCGTGACCTGCACCACTGGCGTTCTGGCGCCTGGCGGCACGGCTGGCATGGTGGACGAATGGGTTGGTGGTGGGTGGTCGGAGGAGTCTGGTATTTCCATCCCCAGCCGGTCTATCCCTATCCTGACCCCTACCGTCCTCCACTCGTGGTAGAACAGGCTCCACCGGTGATCATCCAAATGCCTGCCCCGGCAGTGGTGCCCGTTGAGCCCGCTGCGCCGCCGGTTGCCAGCCAGCCCAGTGCGCAGTTCTGGTACTACTGCGACGCCGCCCGAGGCTATTACCCCTATGTTGCATCGTGCCCCGGCGGCTGGAAAACGGTGCCCGCAACCCCCCCAGGAGCTCCACAATGAATACACCCTTCACCTTCTGGCGCGGCGCCCTTGCATCGGCCTGCCTGATCGGGCTGGTCGGCTGCGTATCGGCGCCCCAGGGCCCCCGTGTGGCGGTGATGCCGACCCCAGGCAAGCCGCTGGATCTTTTCGCCGCTGAAGACCAGTATTGCAGGGGCTATGCGCAGCAGTCGCTGGGGCCGGATACGCGCGGCGAGGCCATAGTCGGCTCTGCCATCGTCGGTACCTTGCTGGGAGCCGCCGTCGGCTCCGCCACCAGTGGTCGTCGCTACAACAATACCGGGGCCGGTGCGGCAACCGGACTTGTGATGGGGACAGCTATCGGAGCGAGCAGCAATGGAGCAGACGGGCGCAGCGCCCAGCAGCGTTACGACATCGCCTACGAGCAATGCATGGTGTCCAAGAACAACCAGCCGTCGCGTCACTACTACCGACAGGGCACAGTGATCTACGTGCCGCAGCCCGCAACTATGGCACCGCAAAGCGCACCGGCGCCGTACTACCCGCCGCCACCCCCGCCCCAGACGCCACCCCCGCCACCACCACCCCAGTAACAGGTCTCAGTTTTTCTGGATGGACTCGCCGCGTTCGCGTGCCATCTGTTCTTCCAGTTGTCGGCGCCCCTGTTTGACGACCGAGATCAGCTTGGCACTGTCTTTGTAGTGCGGGTGCAGTTGCTCAAAAAGTTCCAGGTTGTGCTGGCGAAAGCGCTGGATGGTCGATTGGGCGGCCTCCGGTGCCTGACCCAAAAGCTCCAGCACGCTGCGGGCGCTGAGCAGGCTGGACTCGAACAATTCACGCTGCACCAGCATCACGTTGCGATCCCTGAGCTGATTCCAGTGCGTCACGTCGCGGGCGCGGGCCACGATTTCAAGCTGCGGAAAATGCTCACGCGCCAGGTCCACAATTTCCAGCGACTGCGCCACGTCATCGACCGCCACCACCAGAACCTTGGCATGTGCCGCACCGGCGGTGCGCAACAAGTCCAGACGCGTGGCATCGCCGTAAAACACGCGGTAGCCGAACTTGCGCGCGGCTTCGATCATCTCGGCGTCGTGGTCCAGCACGGTACAGGACTGGCCCTGCGCCAACAACACGCGCGACACAATTTGTCCATAGCGGCCAAAGCCGGCAATCAGGATGGGGGCATCCTGCTGCTCTGAAATCTCCTCGAGAACCGGTACGCCGCAATTGGCGTAGCGCGGCAGCAGCAGCTTGTCGATGGCGACCAGCAACAGTGGACTCACCAGCATGGACACGGCCACCGCACCCACCAACAGGGATGCGGTTTGCGCTGGCAGCACGTTGGCACCGGCGGCCGCCTGGAACACCACAAACGCAAATTCGCCGCCTTGCGCCAGTAGCAACGTGAACACCGGGCGTTCCTGGAACGGCAGTTGCATGGCGCGCGCCATGGCGTAAATCACCAGGCCCTTGACGGCCAGAAAGCCCAGCACGATGGTGGCCATCTGCAGCGGGGCCTCGCGCAACACGCCCAGGTCCACCCCCATGCCCACCGCAATGAAAAACAGACCCAGCAGCAGGCCCTTGAAGGGCTCGATATTGGTTTCCAGCTCGCGCCGGTATTCGCTCTCGGCCAGCAGTACGCCGGCCAGAAAGGCGCCCAGTGCCATGGACAGGCCGACGATTTGCATCAGCGCTGCAATGCCCACGACCAGCAGTAGCGAGGCGGCCGTGAAGATCTCGGGCGTCTTGCTGCGGGCAATCCAGCGCAACAGCGGGCGCAAGGCCAGGCGCCCGCCGACCACAATGCCGGCAATGACTGCTATTATTTTTATAGCTTCCTGAACCCGCTCCACGAGGGCTACCGGCTGATTTTCCGCAAGCGATCCGCCCAGCAACGGCAGCAGGGCCAAAATCGGGATGGCAGCCACGTCCTGGAACAACAGAATGGAAAAACCGGCCTGGCCGCTGCCGGTGGACAGCAGGTTGCGCTCACCCATGACTTGCAGTGCAATGGCCGTGCTGGAGAGTGCCAGCCCGAGTGCCCCCACCAGGGCGATCGGCCACGCCAGCCCACACGCCAGCGCCACTGCAAACAGGGCGCCGGCGCAGCCCGCCACCTGGGCGCTGCCCCAGCCGAAAATGGGCCGGCGCAGGCTCCACAGGCGTTTGGGCTCCAGTTCCAGCCCGACCAGGAATAGCATCAGCACCACACCGAATTCGGCAAAATGCAGGATGTCTTGCACATTGGTGACAAAGGCCAGCCCCCAGGGGCCTATGGCAATGCCGGCGGCCAGGTAGCCAATGATGGAGCCCAGGCCCAAAGCCCGGCTCAAGGGTACAGCGATGACCGCGGCGCTGAGGTAGATGAAGCTGTTGACTAACCAGGTGGGCAGGTGTTCCATGGCGCTAACATAGCATTACTGAGAAATCTCAACCAGAGAGGACGGAGCATGCCAATCGTAGTTGTAGCCAATCCCAAAGGCGGCGTCGGCAAGTCCACGTTGTCGACCAACATCGCGGGCTACTACGCCTCTCGCGGACACGCCGTGATGCTGGGCGATGTGGACCGCCAGCAGTCGTCGCGCCTGTGGTTGGGTTTGCGCCCCGCTGCGGCACGGGCGATCGCCAGCTGGGAGACGGACGCGGATGACATTGTCCGTCCCCCCAAGGGGACGACCCACGTGGTGCTGGACACGCCGGCCGGGCTGCACGGAAAGCGCCTCAACGACGTGGTGAAGATGGCCGACCGCATCGTGGTGCCGCTGCAACCCAGTGTGTTTGATATTTTTGCCACCCGCGCCTTTCTGGACGAACTGGTGCACAACAAGCATGCTGCCAAGACGCAGATCGCGTTGGTGGGCATGCGGGTGGATGCCCGCACCATTGCGGCCGACCATTTGCATGAGTTTGTCGACCGCCTGGGTGTTCCGGTGCTGGGCTATTTGCGTGACACGCAAAACTACGTCCATCTGGCGGCCCGTGGCCTGACGCTGTTCGATGTCGCACCGGGCCGGGTGGAAAAAGACCTGGAGCAGTGGCGCGCGCTGTGCCAGTGGCTGGATGCCTGAATGGCGGTGTCCCGGGTTTGTCCCGGGTTTGACACGCTGACAGCCGATCCGGACCTACAGTGCACAGCATGAAGACATTTCAAACACTCTCGGAATTGTTGCCCCTGATCGGGCAGGAAGTCGTTGTTAGCGACTGGATCACCATCACCCAGGAGCAGGTCAACCTGTTTGCCCAGGCTACCGGCGACCACCAGTGGATCCACGTGGACGTAGAACGTGCCAAGGCCGGTCCGTTTGGCGCGCCCATTGCGCACGGTTTCTTGACGCTGTCCCTGTTGCCACGGTTTTTTGAGTCGTCCCTGCGCATCGAACAAACCCGCATGGGCGTGAACTATGGCCTGAACAAGGTGCGCTTCATCGCCCCGGTGCCTGTGGGCAGCCGGTTGCGTGCACGCATGAAACTGCTGGCCTGCGACCCGATTGACAACCAGGGCATGCAAATGACCTGGGAGGTCACGACCGAGCGTGAGGGCGCCACCAAACCGGTGTGCATTGCCGAGTCCATCGCGCGCCACTATCCCTGAGGTGGGGCGCTACTGCGCAAATCCATTCTGCCGCCAGGCCTCAAACACGGTGACCGCCACCGCATTGGACAGGTTCAGGCTGCGCTGGCCTGACAGCATGGGCAGCTTCAGGCACTGGTGGGGCGCAAAATGGGCGCGCACCGCGTCAGACAGTCCACGCGTCTCCGCCCCGAAGACCAGCCAGTCGCCCGGTTGGAATGCCGTCGCAAAGACCTGACCGCTGCCCTTGGTGGTCAAGGCAAACAGGCGATCCGGCGCGGGCCGCTGCGTTTCCAGAAAGTTCTGCCAACTGGCATGCTTGTGCAGCGTGGCGTACTCGTGGTAGTCCAGCCCGGCCCGGCGCATGTGCTTGTCGTCCATGGAGAAACCCAGCGGTTCGATCCGGTGCAGGCTGCAGCCGGTATTGGCCGCCAGGCGGATGATGTTGCCCGTGTTGGGTGGAATTTCGGGCTCGACCAGAACAATATGAAACATGGACGGTATTGTCACGCCTGGTGAAGTGCGAGGCCCCGTGGGGCAAGATCACTCCGTTCGGGCGAGCACCAGACCGGTGATGTGTTCCGCACCCGCACCGCGCAGCAAGCGGGCGGCCGCGTGCAGGGAGGCGCCGCTGGTCATCACGTCATCGAGCAGGACGAGACGTTTGCCGGCAATGCGGGCGATCTTCAGCGGGTCCACGGCAAACGCGTTCTCCACCATGCGCAGGCGCTCGCTGCGCGCCAGTGTTCTTTGTGGCGGCGTGTCCTGCACACGCAGCAACACCCCGTGCTCTACTTTGGATGGCTCCAGCGCACGGGCCAGTGCATAGGCCTGGTTGTAGCCGCGCTCCCGCAACCGCTGTACAGACAGTGGCATGGGTAGCAACAGGTCGGCCGCGTCCAGCGCGGGCTCCACCCAGGGCGCGGCGCGTAACAGGATCGCAAAACTGGCGGCCCAACCGGGGTGTCGGTGGAATTTGAAGTCCGCGACCAGGTCCGACCACGGATAGGCATAGGGCAGGGCAGCCAGACAGGCATCGAGCGGCGGTGCGTGCAGGATGCAGGCACCGCACTGGCGCACGCCGGGAGCAACTGGCAGGGCACAGGTGGTGCAACGTGCGACTGGCTGCGCGAACGCGCCTATGCAGGCCTCGCAGATGCTGTGGGCGGGCCAGGCATGGCATACCGCGCACTGGCTGGGCAGGCGCCGCGATATCCCTTGGAGCAGTTGACGAAACACCGAGCCAATATACTCGGGCCGCGCTCTTGCCCACCCGCCGTCGCCGTTTCCAATGCCTTCCCATCTACCCCCCACCATCGCGCCACGCGCCGCCGCCCGTTGGGCGGGCAGGCTACCGACCGCCTCCCCCTGGTTGCACGAGGAGGTGGCGCGCCGCATGGAAGAACGATTGCAGTGGATGACCCTGCAGCCCCGGCGGTGGGTGCATTGGGAGCCGCTCCTGGGGGGGCTGGGTGCGCATGGCCTGCTGGCTGCGCGCTATCCCAAGTCTGAATGTTTTATGGTGCTAGCCCTCGCAGAACACGCACAAGCAGCTCATAAATTGATAGCGGATCCGTGGTGGCACCCCAGGCGCTGGACCGCACCCAGGCTGCACATAGGCGCGCCAGACGTGCCGGCCCAGATGCTGTGGGCCAATATGGCCTTGCATATGGTGGCCGATCCGCAGGCGCTGATCGCGCAGTGGCACCGCCTGTTGGAGCCCACAGGTTTTTTGATGTTTTCCTGTCTGGGTCCCGACACGTTGCGAGAGATCCGCTCTCTCTATAGTGCGCTGGACTGGCCGCCCGCTTCGCATGCTTTTACCGATATGCACGACTGGGGTGACATGCTGGTGCAAGCCGGGTTCTCTGAACCGGTGATGGATATGGAGCGCATCACCCTGACGTTCGCAACGCCTGAGCGTTTGCTGACCGAATTGCGCGAGTTGGGGCGCAACCTGCATCCACAGCGCTTTGGCGCGTTGCGCGGGCGGGGCTGGTACGCGCAGTTGTTGTCCCGATTGGCCACTCTGGCCCAGCCAGACAGTGACGGACAGCTCCGATTGACCTTTGAGGTCGTCTATGGTCATGCTTTCAAGGCGCCACCACGCATCGCGGTTGGCCCGGAAACCCGGGTGTCTCTCGACGAAATGCGGATGGCTTTGCGTCAGGTCAAGAAAAATGACGCATCAGGTTGACTTAAGGGCTTGACATGCGCAGCCGAGGCTAATTTTGCGAGTGATGCGTCGGCTACAATAAACGCCAAACCGAGTTCTGGCCCATCCTGTCCACCCGTTGCCCCTGGCGCGTGTGCGGCCAGGTTTTGGCACTGTTTAATCTGATTCGACGAAGAAATGACCAAGATGAAGAGCATTTTCAATAAATTGGCTTCACTGTTCCTCGCGGCATGCGCATGGGCAGGCACAGCGGCGTTCACAGTGGCGCATGCGGTCAATGACCTGCCGGGCGGTCCCGCCGTGAATCAGTTGAACCTGCATCCGCCGGTGACCAAAATTGCCGAGGAGCAGCACTGGCTGCATTGGTTCATGCTGATTGTCTGTACCGTCATTTTTGTAGCGGTTTTTTCGGTCATGTTCTATTCCATCTGGAAGCACCGCAAGTCTGTGGGTCACAAGGCTGCCACCTTCCATGAGTCGGTCGTTGTGGAAGTCGTTTGGACCATCATCCCGTTCATCATCGTGATCCTGATGGCGCTACCCGCCACCAAAGTCGTGGTTGCCATGAAGGACACCACCAATGCAGATCTGACGATCAAGGTGACGGGTATGCAGTGGAAATGGGGCTACGACTACCTCAAGGGCGAAGGCGAAGGCATCGGGTTTGTTTCGACACTCGATAGCGCGCAACGTGCCATGTCTGACGTTGGCGACCTCAAGGAAATTTCGAAAGTTGATGACTATCTGCTCAAGGTCGACAATCCACTGGTGGTGCCAGTGGGGAAGAAGATTCGCATCATCACGACCGCCAATGACGTGATCCACGCGTTTGCCGTTCCGTCCTTTGGTATCAAGCAGGATGCGATTCCCGGGTTTGTTCGCGACACCTGGTTCCGCGCGGAGCAGACGGGTGACTTCCATGGCCAATGCCAGGAGTTGTGTGGCAAAGAGCACGCTTACATGCCCATCCATGTCAAGGTGCTGTCAGCTGCGGATTACTCGGCCTGGGTTGCAGGGGAAATGAAAAAACTGGCAGCCAAGGCGGATGATCCTGCCAAGGTCTGGACGCTGGCCGATATTGCCAAGCGTGGTGAAAAGGTTTACGCCGCCAACTGCGCGGCCTGCCACCAAGCCAACGGCAAGGGCGCTGGCCCGATCAAGGCCCTGGACGGTTCCCCCGTTGTGCTGGATGCCAACAAAGACACCCAAATCGGGGTCCTTCTCAAGGGTCGGATCGTGACGCTTCCGGATGGCAAAAGTAACGTGATGCCGCCTTGGGCGCAGCTTAGCGACACCGACATTGCCGCCGTGATCAGCTACACCAAGAACAACTGGTCCAACAAGACCGGTCAGGTCGTGCAACCGGCGGATGTGCTGGCTTTGCGCAAGTAAAGCGCAGCAGACCGCAAGACCCGACTGACCAAGATTAGTGAATTGAGAAGGAAATCAGGATGAGTGCCGTTCTAGACCACCACGACCATGCCCATGACGACCACCACGACCATGCCCCGACGGGCTGGAAGCGCTGGGTCTACGCCACCAACCACAAGGACATTGGCACGCTGTACCTGCTGTTCGCCTTCACCATGCTGATGGTGGGTGGTGTGCTGGCGCTGATCATCCGCGCCGAACTGTTCCAGCCGGGTCTGCAACTGGTCAACCCCGAACTGTTCAACCAGCTCACGACGATGCACGGCCTGATCATGGTGTTCGGCGCCATCATGCCGGCCTTCGTGGGCTTTGCAAACTGGATGATCCCGCTGCAGATTGGCGCGGCCGACATGGCCTTCGCCCGCATGAACAACTTCAGCTTTTGGCTGATGATCCCGGCCGGCCTGATGCTGGTGGGCTCGTTCTTCATGCCTGGTGGCGCACCCGCTGCCGGCTGGACGCTGTATGCACCGCTGACCCTGCAAATGGGCCCTTCGATGGATGCCGGCATTTTTGCCATGCACATCCTGGGTGCCAGTTCCATCATGGGTTCGATCAACATCATCGTCACCATTCTGAACATGCGCGCTCCCGGCATGACGCTGATGAAGATGCCCATGTTCTGCTGGACCTGGCTGATCACCGCCTACCTGCTGATCGCAGTGATGCCGGTGCTGGCCGGCGCCATCACCATGACGCTGACTGACCGCCACTTCGGTACCAGCTTCTTCAACCCTGCCGGCGGCGGTGACCCGGTGATGTACCAGCACATCTTCTGGTTCTTCGGCCACCCCGAGGTTTACATCATGATCTTGCCGGCCTTCGGCATCATCAGCCAGGTGGTTCCGGCCTTTGCCCGCAAGAAACTGTTTGGCTATGCCTCCATGGTGTATGCCACCTCCAGCATTGCCATCCTGTCCTTCATCGTGTGGGCGCACCACATGTTCACCACCGGCATGCCGGTGACCGGACAGCTGTTCTTCATGTACGCCACGATGCTGATCGCCGTGCCGACCGCCGTGAAGATCTTCAACTGGATCGCCACCATGTGGCAGGGTTCCATGACCTTTGAGACCCCCATGCTGTTTGCCGTGGGCTTCATCTTCGTGTTCACCATCGGGGGCTTCACCGGCCTGATGCCGGCGGTTGCGCCCATCGACATCCAGTTGCAGGACACCTACTACATCGTCGCCCACTTCCACTATGTGCTGGTGGCGGGTTCGCTGTTTGCGATGTTCTCCGGCTTCTACTACTGGGCCCCCAAGTGGACCGGTGTGATGTACAACGAGACACGCGGCAAGATCCACTTCTGGTGGTCCATCATTGCCTTCAACGTGACGTTCTTCCCCATGCACTTCCTGGGTCTGGCCGGCATGCCACGCCGCTATGCCGACTACCCCATGCAGTTCGCCGACTTCAACGCGGTCGCGTCAGTGGGTGGTTTCCTGTTTGGTTTTGCCCAGGTCTATTTCTTCCTGTTCATCGTACTGCCCGCCATGCGGGGCAAGGGTGAGAAGGCCCCGCAGAAGCCATGGGAAGCCGCTGAAGGTCTGGAGTGGGAAGTGCCATCGCCTGCACCGTTCCATACCTTTGAGACACCACCCAAGCTGGATGCCACCGCCACCAAGGTGATTGGTTAATTGCGATGACGACACCCGAACAGAAAAAGGCCAATGCCCGCATGGGTTTGATCCTGGCATCCATCGCCGCCTTGTTCTTTGTCGGCTTCATGGCCCGCATGGTGTTGCTGGGCAAGTAAGTGATGGAACTGCGGCGCGAAAATTTTCTGATGGTGCGCAAGCTGGCGGTCATAGCCGTAGGCATGTTCGCATTTGGCTACGCGCTGGTGCCCATCTACAAAACCATCTGTGAGATGACTGGTATCAATGTTCTGGCGCTGGGCGACCGGAACATTCCAGGAGCCACACCGGCAACAACCACGAATACCCAGGTGGACCTGAGCCGAAGCATCACCGTCGAATTCGACGCCAATGCCCGTGGACCTTGGGAGTTCAAGCCTGCGCAACGGTCCGTAGTAGTCCACCCTGGTGAACTGACCACAGTCATGTACGAGTTCCAGAACACCCAGAACCGGCGCATGTCGGCACAGGCTATTCCCAGTTACGCGCCGCAGCAGGCAGCGGCTCACTTCAACAAGTTGGAGTGTTTTTGTTTCAACCAGTACACACTGGATCCGGGCGAGAAGAAGTCCTGGCCCGTCGCATTTGTCATCGATCCCAAGTTGTCCAAGGACGTAAAGACCATCACCTTGTCCTACACCTTCTTTGAGGTGGGAGGCAAAACACCACCGGCTCCTGTTGCCGCTGTGACGGTCGGCGCGCCCCAGGGGAGTCGCTCATGACGGAACCGGTGTCTGTGACCACCCCCGCAACCCCCTCGGTGTGGCGCAGTGTCAAACTGGTAGCCTGGTCCTTTTTGGGTATCCGCAGCAACACCGGATACCAGCAGGATCTGGCCAAGGTCAGCCCTCTGCACGTTGTGGCGGTCGGGCTGGTGGCCGTGCTGATGCTGGTCGTTGGCTTGGTCATCTTGGTCAATTGGGTCGTTGCGAAGTAAATAACTTGCGGGACAGACCGTAGCCGCATGGCGGCAAGCTCTGTCCTCAACTGATTGGAATAGGAGAAAGAAATGAGTTCAACAACACACGGCGCAACACCGCACTACTTTATCCCCGGCCCTTCGCGCCATCCTGCCATGGCCGCGTTGGGGTTGTTTTTCGTCATCCTGGGTGCGGGCCAATGGGTCAATGGCGTGGAGTGGGGCAAGTTTTCGCTGATGGCGGGTCTCATCGGTTGGCTTTTCGTGCTGTACCAATGGTTCAGTCAGTCCATCGCCGAGAGCGAGGGCGGCCAATACGGTCACAAGATCGACATCTCGTTCCGCTGGAGCATGACCTGGTTTATCTTCTCTGAGGTCATGTTCTTCGGCGCCTTTTTCACCGCTTTGTGGTGGGCGCGGGCCCATTCTGTGCCCGCGTTGGGCAGTCTGGACAACGCGCTGCTCTGGCCAGGCTTCAAGGCTGTGTGGCCCAGTCTGGCCGCAGGTGCGACTGCGTCCCCTGCCGGCATTGTGGAACCCTTCACGACGATGGGCCCGTTCTGGTTGCCCACCATCAACACGGCATTGCTGCTGTCCTCCGGCGTGACATTGACCATCGCCCACCATGCACTGGTGGCGGGCCAGCGCAGCAAGACCATCGGGTTCATGTGGATCACCGTTCTGCTGGGTGCGACCTTCCTGTGTGTTCAGGGCTACGAGTACTACCATGCCTACACGCTGTACAACCTCAAACTCAGTTCGGGCATTTTTGGCTCCACGTTCTTCATGCTGACCGGCTTTCACGGCTTCCACGTGTTTGTGGGCATGTTGATGCTGTTGTTCATCACGCTGCGCCTGCAAAAAGGCCACTTCACACCCCAACGTCACTTCGGCTTCGAAGGGGCCGCCTGGTACTGGCACTTTGTGGACGTGGTCTGGCTCGGCCTCTATATCCTCGTGTACTGGCTCTGACTGGGTCTTGCATGGCAAGAAAAAAGGCACCGCATGCGGTGCCTTTTTTCTGAATTAGCGTCCCTGTGGAATGCCAGTCGGGTGGATATAACCCAGACTCCACGCGATCAGAATGCAGGCAAATAGCAGGATCGACAAGCCTACGCGCAGACCGAGGGCGCGTGCCATCTTTCGGGATGTTTCATTTCCCTTCTGTCCGCCACGCATCATGAAGAACAATGCTGCACCAAGGCTTGCGAGAATGGCCAAAAAGGCAATGGTTACAAGGTATGTCATGAGCAGGATTATGTGGTGAATGGGCGATTGAAATTTGTACTCATCACGGTGGCAACGCTCGCCGCCGTGGGAGTCACTGCGAGCCTTGGATTCTGGCAATTGTCGCGTGCGACAGAAAAGCAGGCGCGCCAGGCACTTTTGGATGCGCAAAGTGCCAAATCGCCGCTCGATGCCGCTGCGATCCGTGCCACGGCTGACCCGTTGACATTACTCCACCAGCGTGCGCGTTTGCGGGGTACCTGGGTGCCACAGTCCGTCATTTTCCTGGAGAACCGGCCCATGGATGGGCGGGTGGGGTTTGTCGTGATGACGGTTTTGCAGCTGGAGGGCGGTGGCGCGTTGGCAGTTCAACGGGGCTGGGCTCCCCGCGGATTCGAGGATCGCACGCTGTTACCTCCTGTTGAAACACCTGCCGGTGTGGTCGAAATAGAAGGCCGCATGGCATTGCCGCCGTCCGATCTCTATGCCCTTGGTAGTCCTACGGCGGGACGGATACGGCAAAATCTCGACCTGCCACAATTCAGCTCTGAAACCGGGCTGCCGTTGCTACCGATTACCCTGCAGCAAATGGGAGCAACGGGCGAGGCCCTGGTGCGTGCGTGGCCGGTTGTCAATCTGGGGGTCGAGAAGAATTACGGCTACGCCGCGCAGTGGTTTGGTCTGGCACTCTTGTTTTCCTTGCTGTACCTGTGGTTTCAGATTGTTCGACGTTTTATTGATCGCCCAAAGGATACAAGTCCCGATGTCTAGCGCAAATCCTTCCGACGACACCCCATTGGGGCTGACGGTGCATGCACTGCCGAATGCCAGGGACATGGGCGACCTTGTAAATGGTCGCACCCGTGCCGGGCGCTGGAAGATGCTGGCTGTCATGTTGATCTGTGCGGCTCCGGTGATTGCGTCTTACCTGACTTTTTATGTCGTGCGCCCTGAGGGCCGGCGCAATTTTGGCGAGTTGATTGAGCCCCAACGGGCTCTGCCTGACCTTGTCGCCACCAGCCTGGATGGCAAGTCCGTGAACTTGCGGTCGCTCAAGGACCAGTGGCTGCTGGTCAGCGTTTCATCGGGGCGATGCGACGCGCTGTGTGCAAACCATTTGTACCTGCAGCGCCAATTGCGGGAAGGGCTTGGCAAGGACAAGGCTCGCCTGGATTGGGTCTGGTTGATCGACGACGCGGCCCCGGTGGCGGATGCGCTCTTGCCTGCGTTGAAAGACGCGACGGTGCTAAGGCTTGCGCAGCCGGCATTGGCAGACTGGTTGGCCCCCCAGGCTGGCCATGCTTTGCAAGACCATCTGTATTTGGTCGACCCGTTGGGCAACTGGATGATGCGCTTTCCCGCACAGGTTGACACGCAGGGCGCGGTCAAGGTCCGCCGGGATCTGGATCGGTTGTTGCGCGCGTCCTCGCATTGGGATAAAGCGGGCCGCTGAAGCCCAGGACAAGTTTTCATGAACGCTCCACTTTACGACTACTCTCCCCTCGTGCGCATGCTCGTGATGGGTGTGCTGTTGGCCTCGGGTCCCTTGCTGATGGTCTATCTGCGCAACCGGCGCGCGACTCCATTGGGGCGCCTGCATGCGTTGACACTGGTGACCCTGTTTCTGACGTTTGATTTGGTGATGTTTGGTGCGTTCACGCGCCTGACCGACAGCGGTTTGGGCTGCCCGGACTGGCCGGGCTGCTATGGCAATGCCAGCCCCCTGGGGGCCAGTGAGGCCATCGATGCGGCCCAGCAGGCCATGCCGACAGGACCGGTGACGCCAGGCAAAGCCTGGGTCGAAATGGTGCATCGCTACCTCGCCATGGGAGTGGGCGTTCTGATCGTGGTTCTGGCGGTTGCGGCCTGGCTGGGACGCAAGCCCATGGACCACCGGCGCCCCATCAGCCCCTGGTGGGCGACGACGACCCTGGTGTGGGTCTGTATTCAGGGCGCCTTCGGTGCATGGACCGTGACCATGAAGCTGTTTCCAGCCATCGTCACACTGCATTTGCTGGGCGGATACATTTTGTTGGGGTTGTTGACCGTTCAAGCCGTCCTGCTGGCGCGTCAGCAGGACCTGTCTGCAACGACCACCGCGTCCGCGCTGCTGCGCAATGCAATCTATGTGTCCCTGGCATTGTTGATCCTGCAGGCTGTGTCCGGTGCCTGGGTCAGCACGAATTACGCGGTTCTGGCCTGCACGGATTTTCCCAACTGTCAGGGCAGTTGGTGGCCGCAGATGGACTTTGGCCATGGCTTTGAGATCTGGCGCCCCCTGGGCTACAGCCGGGACGGCGCCCATATCAGCTTTCAAGCGCTCACCGCCATCCATTACACGCATCGCATGCTGGCCGCTGTGACCCTGGTGTCACTGGCCGCGTTGGCCTGGCACCTGTCGAAAACACCGGCCTTGCGCGGCCACGCGCGGGCACTTGGCGTCCTGTTGACCCTGCAGTTGCTGACCGGTATGAGCAACGTCGTGCTGGACTGGCCCATCGTGGCGGCAGTCTTGCACACGGGTGGAGCCGGTGCACTGGTCGTTGTTCTGGTTCGGCTGTTGGTCGCTACCTATTCCCCATCTGGATCTCGCGCATGACCGTTACCAATTCCTTGTCAACTCCCTCCGTGTTCCGACAGTTTTATGCGCTGACCAAACCCCGGGTCATTCAGCTGATCGTGTTTTGTGCGTTGATCGGCATGGTGCTGGCCGTGCCTGGCATGCCCACGCTGCCGCAGATCGGCCTGGCCGCCGTCGCGTGCGCCGGTATCTGGCTGGTCGCGGCAGCGGCTGCTGCCTTCAACTGCATTGTGGAGCAGGGCATCGATGCCAAGATGAAGCGCACCGCCTGGCGCCCCACGGCGCGCGGCGAACTGAGCAACACACAGACTTTGATGTTTTCTGCCATGCTGGGTGTTGCCGGATCGGTGCTGCTGTATGTCTGGGTCAATCCTCTGACCATGTGGCTGACGTTTGCGACCTTTGTCGGCTACGCCGTGATCTACACCGTGATTCTCAAACCCCTGACCCCGCAAAACATTGTGATTGGCGGCGCCTCGGGGGCCATGCCGCCGGTACTGGGCTGGGCAGCCATGACGGGTGATGTAGGCCCCGAAGCCCTGATTCTTTTTTTGATCATCTTCCTGTGGACGCCACCGCATTTCTGGGCGCTCGCCCTATACCGGGTGGAGGACTACCGCAAGTCTGGCCTGCCGATGCTGCCGGTAACCCATGGCAGCGAATTCACGCGCTTGCAGATTCTGCTCTACACTTTTGTGCTGTTTGCAGCGTGCCTGCTGCCCTTTGTGTATGGCATGAGCAGCTGGCTCTACCTCGTGGTGGCTGTGGTGCTCGGGTTTGGATTTTGCCTGTACGCCTGGCAACTCTGGCGGGAGTACTCCGACGAACTGGCCCGACGGACATTCCGGTTTTCGCTGATTCACCTGAGCGCGCTGTTTGCTGCGCTGTTGCTTGACCACTATCTACTCTGAACCCATGATGACAAGACGAATTGCTGCGAAAACGATAGCTGCCTGTGCAATGCTGATGGGGGCCATAGGCATGATGGCTGCCTGTTCCCCGCAGCAGGCGGCGTTCGCGTCGGTGGATGTCACCGGCGCAGAGTACGCGAAGAATTTTGAACTGACCGACCACAATGGTCAGGTGCGCCACATACAGGACTTTGCCGGCAAGGTGGTCGTCATGTTCTTTGGCTACACCCAATGCCCCGATGTGTGCCCCACCACCATGACCGAGCTGGCCGAGGTTAAAAAAGCCCTGGGGAAAGACGGCGACCGGCTGCAGGCCCTGTTCGTCACGGTCGACCCGCAGCGCGATACTCCGGAGGTGCTCAAGGGCTATATGGCCAACTTTGACCCCAGCTTCCTGGCGCTGACCACCACGCCGGAAAAGCTCGTGGAGTTGGCCAAGGAATACAAGATCTATTTCAAGAAGGTCGACGGGAAAACCCCTTCGAGCTACACGATGGACCACTCGGCTGGCAGCTACGTCTACGACACCAGGGGCCAGTTGCGCCTGTTCACCCGCTATGGCAGCGGACCCAAGGCGCTGACCGACGACATCCGCATCCTGCTCAAACAGGCTTCATAAGCTGCGCCACTGCGCGAATGTCCGCAGACAGCCTTGGCCGCAATGACCAGCAGTCTTTTGGGCTTCTAGCCCTCGCAGATATTGAATATAGTGCTGCTAAATTCGTAGCATAGCGGAAGAGAAACGGATCAGGCGTAGTCCACCAGCGCCGTCTTCATCTTCTTCATGGCCGCCACTTCGATCTGGCGAATGCGCTCGGCACTGACGCCGTACTCGGCGGCCAGTTCGTGCAACGTCATGCCGCCGGAGTTGTCGTCGTTGACCTTGAGCCAGCGCTCTTCCACAATGCGGCGGCTGCGGGCGTCCAGCGCGTCCAGGGCCGCGGCAATGCCGTCGGTGGCCAGCACATCACGCTGGTGCGCCTCGATCATCGCAATGGGTTCGTGGTTGGTGTCGGTCAGGTAGGCAATGGGGCCAAACGCATCCTCACCGTCATCGGAGGGACTGGGGTCCAGCAGCACATCGCCGCCCGACATGCGGGTTTCCATTTCGATCACTTCTTCGGGCTTGACCTTCAGTTCGCGCGCCATGGCCTCGATCTGCTCAGGGTTCAGCGTGTCACGGTGCGTACCCAGGTCGGCCGCAGCGTCGTCGCTCTTGTAGCGCTGCTTCATGGAACGCAGGTTGAAGAACAGCTTGCGCTGCGCCTTGGTCGTGGCCACCTTGACCATGCGCCAGTTTTTCAGGATGTATTCGTGGATTTCGGCCTTGATCCAGTGCAGCGCATAGCTCACCAAGCGCACGCCCTGGTCGGGATCGAAGCGTTTGACGGCCTTCATCAGGCCCACATTGCCTTCCTGGATCAGGTCGCCGTGGGGCAGGCCATAACCCAGGTATTGGCGGGAAACCGACACCACCAAACGCAAGTGAGAGAGCACTAACTTACCGGCGGCTTCAACGTCGTTATCATTTTTGAACTGGCGTGCAAACTTCTGCTCTTCTTCCAGCGTAAGCATGGGCAGGCGGTTTGCTGCCGAAATATAAGCATCCAGATTGCCCAGCGACGGCACGACCGACCAGGGATTGGCCAAGACGGGCGTGGGGATAGCCATTGCAATTTGATGTGTCATACCAGAACTCCTTGTGTTCAATGTCTGAATATTAGCACTCTCTTGGAGCGAGTGCTAATCCATTAGTTCAATCGGGGTGATAGACGAACCCTTGCGACACCACGCGCTATACCGTTCTGGCCATCAAAAACATTGATGCATCTTAATGATAATTACTTCGCTCTCCACTAGACTGGTGCTGGGGCGTTGGAGTGTTCTGTTTCTGTGCTTTATTGGTAATGAAACATAAGCGGCGCGAGGGTGTATTCCGATACGCCCCGGGATAGACCGACGTTTCTCACACAGGGAGTTTGTCATGGGTCTGTTTATCCGCAACTTGCGCTTTGCGCACAAGTTTCTTCTCATTTCGCTGCTGGCAGTGTTGATGCTGGTCGTACCGACCGTCATCTTTGTCCGGGTCAACCTCGAGCACATCGCCTCGGCCCAGCGAGAGGTGCAGGGGTTGGGGCCGATTCAGGACGTCATGAAACTGACGCAGTTGTCCCAGCAACACCGGGGCATGTCAGCGGTTCTGCTGGCGGGAAATGAGGGCCAGGCCCCGGCGCGGCAGGCCAAAGAGGCTGAAGTCGGCCAGGCTATTACCAAAGTGCAGGCGTCGCTGGCCATGCTGGGCGACCCCAACTTGGGCGTGCTGGCGGCCAAAATCAGCACCGACTGGAAATCCCTGTCCGCCGCTGTTGCCAGCAAGGCCATCGCCGGCCCCGAGAGTTTCGCGCGGCACACGGCCCTGATCAGTGACGAGTTGACGCTGGTCGAAGACATTGTGAATACGTCAGGCATCGCGCTGGACCCCACCGCCGCGGGCTACTACCTGCAACTGGCCGTGCTGCAGCACATGCCCCGGGTGACAGAAGGCCTGGGGCAGTTGCGGGCGCGGGGTTCCGCGTTGCTGGTCCGTGCCAGTGCCACCCCCGAGGACAAGGTGCGTATTGAAACGCTGGGCAGCGGTATCCGCAGCAGCTTGGGTGCCGCCCGCAAAAACATTGAGCTGGCGACCGCCGCCAATCCGGCGTTGAATTCCCTGGTCGCTGACGCGTTGTCCAAGGCAGTCAGCGCAACCGAGGACGGCATGCGTTTGGTGGATGACAAGATTTTGCGGGCGGAAACGTTGAACCATCCTTCGGCGGACTATTTTTCGGCAATGACCAAGACCATTGACGTGCAGTTTGGCCTCATCACCGTGGCGTTCGACGCACTGCGCAAGCAACTCGACGACACAGCCGCCGCAGCCCAGCGCGAACTATTCTGGGGCAGCGCAACCGTCGCCCTCATGACAGCCTTGGCGGTATGGATCATGGTGTTGATTACCCGTACCACGACATCGTCGGTCAACGTGGCGCTGAAACTCGCTCGCGCCGTGGCGGCTGGGGATCTGAGTCAGCGCATTGAGGCCCGGGGAAACGACGAAATGGGCCATCTGCTGGGTGCCTTGGCGGAGATGCAGGCCAGTCTGGCGAAAGTCGTGACGACCGTTCGCCAGGGGTCGGAGGGGGTCGCCACTGCCAGTGCTGAAATCGCCCAGGGCAATAACGACATGTCCGCCCGTACCGAAAGCCAGGCCAGCGCGCTGGAGCAGACGGCGGCCAGCATGGAAGAGTTGAGCGGCACTGTGCGTCAGAATGCGGACAGCGCGCGAACGGCCAACCAGCTGGCCGTCAGCGCGTCTACGGTGGCGGTCAGAGGCGGCGAAGTGGTGGCCCAGGTGGTGGACACGATGCGAGGCATCAACGATTCTTCACGGAAAATTTCCGACATCATCCAGGTCATTGACGGTATTGCCTTTCAGACCAATATCCTGGCGTTGAATGCCGCGGTTGAAGCGGCACGTGCCGGTGAACAGGGGCGCGGCTTCGCGGTCGTGGCCAGCGAGGTGCGTTCGCTGGCGGGGCGCAGCGCGGACGCTGCGAAAGAAATCAAGATGCTGATCAATGCCAGTGTGGAGCGCGTAGAGCACGGCACGACACTGGTGGATGAGGCCGGTGCCACGATGACCGAGGTGGTGGGCAGCATTCGCCGCGTCACCGACATCATGGGGGAAATCAGCGCTGCCAGCAATGAGCAGGCTTTGGGTGTGGCCCAGGTGGGAGAGGCTGTCAAGCAGATGGATGAGGTGACCCAGCAAAATGCAGCCCTCGTCGAGGAAATGGCTGCTGCTGCGAGCAGTCTGAAGAACCAGTCCAGCGATCTGGTCGACGCCGTCAGCGTCTTCAAGCTCGATGCCGACGGGACTGCGCACGGGCGCGCGCGCCTGGCTTTGCGCGCCAGCTGAATCTTTCCATGAAGCGCGCGCTGGCAGCCCTTTGGTTGCTGCTCTGTCTTCTGCTGTCGGATGTGGCGTGGGCGCAGTCGCCTTTGCGGTTTGGCGTGTTGTCCTTTCGTCCCGATACGCAGTCGTTGGCGCAATGGCAGCCACTGGCGCGCTACCTTGAATCGGCCCTGAAACGACCGGTGGATTTGTCAGTACATGACCTGTCCCAGCTGGAGGCCGCCGTGGCCCGTGGTGACCTGGATGTGGTGTTTACCAATCCCGGGCACTACATCCTGCTGAACCAGCGCTATTCCCTGTCGGCGCCACTGGCCACCCAGGTCAATGCGGTGGGTGATGACGACGTGTCGGAATTTGGCGGGGTCATTTTTACGCGTGCCGATGCCCCGAAGATTGCGTCACTGCCGGACATTTCCGGCAAACGCGTTGCGGTCACCAGTGTTGACTTTCTGGGGGGCTACCAGTTGCAGGCGTTTGTCCTGCAAAAGGCCGGCCTGCCGGTGCTGGAGCAGGGCACGCTGGTGGTGACCGGGATGCCGCAAGACAACGTCGTCACGGCCGTCATGTCGGGTCGTGCCGAGGTGGGGTTTGTGCGGACCGGCATACTGGAATCCATGGTGCAGGAGGGGCGCCTGGACCCTGCGGCGTTCAAGGTCATCCATCGCCAGAACCTGGAGCGTTTTCCGTACGCCAGTTCCACCCCCCTGGTTCCGGAGTGGCCCGTTGCCGTGCTGGCGAGCGTCGACCCCCAGGTGGCGCGCAGCCTGGCCATTGCCCTGTTGGGATTGCCACGCGACAGCCCCACCGCCATCGCCGCCGGGCTCAGCGGCTTTATGCCACCGGCCAACTATGGCGGGGTCGAAGCGCTGCTGCGCAGTTTGCGCATGCCACCCTTTGACGCGGCCCGTGACGTTGCTCTGGCTGACCTGTGGATGCAATACCGGGGCTGGATGGTTGCGATGGGCGTGCTGACGGGTTTGCTGGTGTGTGCTGGCGCGGGCCTTTCCGTGCAGTACCGCCGCATGCTGCACGCCAGGCAGCGCGCACGGGCCATCATCCATTCCGCCATGGATGCCGTGGTCCAGATGAATGCCCAGGGACTGATCACGGGATGGAATCCAAAGGCCGAGCAACTGTTTGGCTGGTCGCGCGCCGAGGCCATGGGGCGGGCCATGCACGACACCATCATCCCCGCGCACTACCGTGAGGCCCACCAGGCGGGGCTGAAGCGGCACCTGTCCACGGGCACTTCCACGATGTTGGGGACGGTGGTGGAAGTGCAGGCCATGCACCGGGACGGGCGACTGTTTCCCGTCGAGCTGGTGATTACCGCCATGGCAATGGATGGTGCGCGCGAGTTCAACGCCTTCATTCGTGACATCACCAACCGCAAGCTGTTCGAAGGCACCTTGCATTTTCTGGCCGATCACAGTGGCGCGAATGGCCGCGAGGGCTTCTTCCCCGCATTGGCGGCCTACCTGGCCGGCGCCCTGGATGCTGACTGTGTGTGCGTGGACCGGCTGTCGGACGACGGCTTGATGGCCCATAACGTGGCCGTGTTTCACGACGGCAAGCTGCAAGACAACGTTCACCATGCGCTCGCACAGACGCCCTGTGGGGATGTCGTGCAGAACGGCATGGCGGTGTTCCACGGCGGGGTGTGCCAGCGGTTTCCCGATGACGCGGCGTTGCAGGAATTGCAGGCGCAAGGCTACATTGGTGTCACGCTGTGGGGCGCCGGCGACCAGCCCATCGGTCTGATTGCCGTGATCAGTCGCAAGCCCATGCCGCACACGTCGCAGGCAGAGGCCGTTCTGAAAATGGTCGCCGTGCGTGCAGCGGGCGAGTTGGAGCGCGAACAGGCCCAGGCGCGCCTGCACCTGGCAGGCAGCGTGTTCACCCATGCCCGCGAGGGCATACTCATTACCGATGCCCAAGGACTCATCGTCGATGTCAACGACACCTTCAGTTCCATCACCGGCTACAGCCGGGCGGAGGCGTTGGGCCGAAACCCCCGCTTTCTGCAGTCCGGTCGGCAAGGGGCTGCGTTCTACACGGCCATGTGGGCCGCGCTGGTCGACAAGGGCTTCTGGGCGGGAGAAATCTGGAATCGCCGCAAGGATGGCACGGTCTACGCGCAGCTGCAAAACATCAGCGCAGTGCGCGACGCCAGCGGAGCCATCCAGAACTATGTAGGGCTGTTCACCGACATCACGCACATCAAGGAACACCAGCGCCAGCTGGAGCACATTGCCCACTTTGACGTGCTCACGGGCCTGCCCAACCGGGTGCTGCTGGCCGACCGTCTGCAACAGGCCATGGCGCAATGCCAGCGCCAGGGGCATACGCTGGTGCTGGCGTATTTCGATCTCGACGGGTTCAAGGCCGTCAACGATGCCCACGGCCACTCCACGGGGGATGAACTGCTGATTGCGGTGGCCAGGAACGTCAAATCGATACTGCGCGATGGCGATACGCTGGCACGCATTGGCGGCGACGAGTTCGTGGCCCTGCTGGTCGACCTGGAGCCGACCCCGGCGTTCCAGCCGATCGTGGCCCGCTTGCTGGAGGCTGCGGCCATGCCGGTCCAGGCGGCCGACACCGTGCTGCAGGTTTCCGCCAGCGTGGGCGTCACCATATACCCGCAGGATGGCGCCAGCGCCGACCAACTGATGCGCCACGCCGACCAGGCCATGTACCTGGCCAAGCAGGCCGGCAAAAACCGCTACCACCTGTTTGATGTGGCCCGTGACGCAGCCGTGCAAACCCAACGGGAAAGCCTGGAGCACATCCGCCTTGGGCTCGATCGCGAGGAATTTGTGCTCTTCTACCAGCCAAAAGTCAACATGAAGACGGGGCGTGTGATAGGCGTTGAGGCGTTGATCCGCTGGCAACACCCGCAGCGTGGGCTGTTGTCGCCCGCGGCCTTCCTGCCGATCATTGAGGAACACGCGCTGAGTGTGGATGTGGGGGAGTGGGTGATTGCCACCGCCCTGGCGCAAATGGCGGCTTGGCATGCTGCAGGGCTGGATCTGCCGGTCAGTGTCAACATTGGCGCCCGCCAGTTGCAGCAAGCGGGCTTTGTCGAGCGCCTGGGTGCTTTGCTGGCAGAGCACCCGCATATTCCACCCCATTGCCTGGAGCTGGAAATCCTGGAGACCAGCGCGCTGGAAGACATGCGCCACGTGTCCGACATCATGCGGGCCTGTCAGGCCATTGGTGTGCGCTTTGCGCTGGATGACTTTGGTACCGGCTATTCGTCGCTGACCTATCTCAAGCATTTGCCCGCAGAGCTGATCAAGATTGACCAGAGTTTTGTGCGTGACATGATGACCGACCCGGATGACCTGGCCATCGTGAAAGGGGTCATCGGACTGGCCGCTGCCTTTCAGCGCGAGGTGATTGCCGAGGGCGTCGAGACAGCCGTGCACGGAGTCCAGTTGCTGGCCCTGGGGGCCGAACTGGCGCAAGGCTACGGCATTGCCCGTCCTATGCCCGCACACGCCGTCCGGGAATGGGTGGCTCGCTGGCAACAGGACGCGGCCTGGCTGGCCTGATGCATTCTCCGGGTTTTTGTCCCATGCTACAAAAATCGTAGCCCCTTAACCAATCAATTCGAGGGCTAGCACTCCATTTTGGTATGTGGGATTTTTGCAGGCGGCGGCGGTGTCCGGGAACCCTTTTTTTCTTTCAGTCGCCCGGCGGTTTTCCTCCAATCTGTTGCTACGATGGCGGCGAAGTGAAACCCGCATCATTGATGCACAGCAAAGAAAGATTTCTTTACTTCGCTAGCATCCGGCAGCGGTGTGTGGCCAGTCAAATCGGCAGCCCCCAACAAAAAAACCTGTCGGAGCATGATGACAACTTCCATTCTGGCGGACCTGGATTTCACCAGACCCAACCCCATGCTGCGTGGGTCCACTGCCTAGCCGCAGGAACCCGCAAGCGACCCCAAAAATCAGTTTCCCGAGGAGATCAACACATGAAACGCGACCCCATTCACCCCCCACACCAACAGATCGTGATTCAGCCTATCAGCCACGATGTGTTGGCCGAGAAATACCTTAAACCGGGTGAGACCGGCATTGAAGACCTGTTCGCCCGCGTGGCACGGGCTCTGGCGTCGGTCGAAAAGGAAGAAGACCGGCCCAAATACGAGGCCATCTTCCTGGAGAACCTCTACGCTGGAGCGATTGGTGCGGGGCGCATCATGAGCGCCGCCGGAACCGACATTCAGGCCACGCTGATCAACTGTTTTGTACAGCCGGTGGGCGATTGCATCCAGGGCGTGGACGCTGACGGCTACCCCGGTATTTACGAGGCCCTGCGCGAGGCCGCCGAAACCATGCGCCGCGGTGGCGGCGTGGGCTATGACTTCTCCCGCATCCGCCCCCGTGGAGCGGCCGTCAAGGGTACAGCCTCCATGGCTTCTGGCCCATGCAGCTATATCAATGTGTTTGACCAGTCCTGCTCCACGGTCGAGAGTGCCGGCGCGCGCCGCGGTGCGCAGATGGGTGTGCTGCGCGTGGACCATCCCGATGTGATGGAGTTCATCACCGCCAAGCGGACACCGGGGCGCTGGAACAACTTCAACGTATCGGTGGGAATGACCGATGCGTTTATGGAAGCCCTGATCGCCGACGGCCCCTGGGAACTCGTGCATCCGGCCAAGCCCGGCGCCACCCTGCTGGAGAAGGGCGCATTCCAGCGCGCCGATGGCAAATGGGTCTACCAGACCCTGCAGGCGCGCGCGCTGTGGGACACCGTGATGCGCTCCACCTATGACTTCGCCGAGCCCGGTATCTTGTTCCTGGACCACATCAACAAGGACAACAACCTGCGCTATTGCGAAACCATCGCCGCTACCAACCCGTGCGGAGAACAGCCGCTGCCCTCCTACGGCTGTTGCGACCTGGGCCCCATCATCCTGACGCGTTTCATTCGCCATCCGTTTGGTTTTGATGGCGTTCCGGCGTTTGACTTTGAGGCGTTTGAAAAATCCGTGGCGATTCAGGTGCGGGCACTGGACAATGTGCTGGATGTGACGTTCTGGCCCCTGCAGCAGCAGCGTGACGAATCGGCAGCCAAGCGCCGCATCGGTGTGGGCTTCACCGGTATGGGCAACACCCTGGCCATGCTGTGCCTGCGCTATGACAAGCCCGAAGGTCGCGAGATGGCCACGCGGATTGCCACCAGCATGCGCGACGCGGCCTACACCGCCTCGGTGGCGCTGGCCCAGGAAAAGGGCGCCTTCCCCAAGTTCGATGCCGACGGCTATCTGGCCCCCGGCACCTTTGCCAGCCGCCTGCCCGCCGCGTTGCAGCAGTCCATCCGCACGCATGGCATCCGCAACAGCCATTTGTTGTCGATTGCGCCCACCGGTACCGTGAGCCTGGCCTTTGCCGACAACGCGTCCAACGGTATCGAGCCCGCCTTCTCTTGGATGTACAAGCGCAAGAAGCGCGAGGCCGATGGCAGCTCCAGCGAGTATTCCGTCGAAGACCACGCGTGGCGCCTGTACCGTGAACTGGGTGGTGATGTGGGCAAACTGCCCGACTACTTCATCTCTGCGCTGGACATGTCGGCCACTGACCACATTGCCATGATGGAAGCGGTACAGCCCTTCGTGGACACCGCCATTTCCAAAACTGTCAATGTGCCGGCTGACTATCCCTATGACGACTTCAAGGGCCTCTACCAGCAGGCCTGGAACGCGCGGCTCAAGGGTCTGGCCACATACCGGCCGAATGCGATTCTGGGCTCGGTACTGCACGTGGAGTCTGCCAAGCCAGAGCCCGTCAAGCCCGCGCCGGTACCCGTGGTCGACCCGATGCGCAGTGTGATCGAGCGGCGTCCCAAAGGTGCGCTATCGGCGGTTGCCGAGAAGGTGGACTACTGGACGCAAGAAGGTCACAAGACCCTGTACCTGTTGGTGTCGTTCCTGCCGATGCCCTTGCCCAATGGTGGAACGGTCGACCGGGCCATCGAGTTTTTCATGCCCGTGGGGCAAAGCGGCGAGTCGCAGCAGTGGATTACCTCCAGCATGCGGCTGTTGTCGCTGGCCGCGCGTGGCGGTTTCCTGGAGCGCGCGCTCAGCGATATGCGCAAGGTGGCCTGGGATCGCGGCCCGGTTCGCCTGGGCATGCACCAAAAAGAGGATGGCACGCAGGTACCCATGTGGCACGACTCCGAGGTGGCCGCTGTGGCCTACGCCATCCAGAACATCCAGACCCAACGCAACAGCTTGCTGACCGGTGACTACAACCGGCGCACCACCGACACCCAGAGCGAGACTGACGCCCTTCTGCCGCAACAGGAAAGTGCGCTGGCCACTGCTCCACTGCCCGTGATGGCGGGGAAAAAGTGTGGTGAATGTGGTGCCCATGCCGTGATCCGCAAGGATGGTTGCGACTACTGCACCCAGTGTGGCCATGTGGGAAGCTGTGGGTGAATCCAGGCAAGCCCTCGGCTGAGGTGCTGGCAGCACTGGACCGCCATTGGCGCGTCCGTTACCTGCTGCTGGCTCCCCACCGCTTGGGTTTTTTTCTGGCCATGGTGGTCCTCGTCGCGTCCGGCGTCTGGTGGGCGCTGGTGCAACTGGACCGCGTGAGCGTCGCCGTGGTGTTGCCCTACGTCCTGTCGCCGACCCTGGTCCACGCTGCGGTGATGACCTTTGGTTTCGTCCCGCTTTTCTTTTCCGGCTTCCTGTTCACTGCGGGTCCCAAGTGGCTGCGGGTTGAGCCACTGGAAGTCCGCGTGTTGTTGATTCCCTTGGTGATGCAGGCTGTGGGGTGGCTCTTGTGGCTCATCGGGGTCCACACCCATATGCTGACCGCATTGGGAGGTTTGGCCCTGGCCTGGAGTGGCCTGGCTCGCATAACCTGGTTGTTTTGGCGCCTGGTGTGGCGCAGCCGGGAGCCCGACCAACTGCACGCCCGCACGGTCGGTGTGGCCTTTCTGGTGGGGTGCGCGAGTCTGGGCGGCCTGCTGGCCAATCTGGTGGTGGGGGCAACGGCTGTTGCCCAGGCCTGCGTGCTGACCGGTTTGTGGGGATTTGTTGTCGTGGTGTTTGTCACCGTGGCCCACCGCATGATTCCATTCTTCACGTCCGGCGCCATGCCCTTCATCACCACGTGGCGTCCCTTTTGGGCACTGGGTTTGATGGTGCTGGCAGCGGCTGTGGAAGTCGCTGCCGTGTGGGTGGAAATTGATGGCCCCTTGCATGGGTCCATGGCGCCGGTCTGGATGCTGGCCCGAGGCGCGTTCGAACTGGGCTCCGGCTGTATTCTGTTGTGGCTGGCTTCCGTCTGGGGCTTGTTGCAGAGCCTCAAAAATCGGCTGCTGGCCATGCTGCACATTGGATTCTTGTGGCTGGGTCTTGCCTTCGTGCTGGGCGGCGTTGCGCAACTATTGGGCGTCGTGCAGGGCACTGCCGTGTTGAGCCTGGGGTCGCTCCACGCTGTCACCATAGGCTGTCTGGCCTCGCTGATGCTGGCCATGGTGACCCGGGTGTCCTGCGGGCACAGTGGGCGTGCACTGGTGGCCGATCGCACCGTCTGGTCTTTGTTTGTGTTGTTGCAGATCACTGCGCTGCTGCGCATTGCCGCTGCCGCCCAGAGCTCGCTTGCCAGCTGGCTTTTGCTGCCCACGGCGCTGGTGTGGGCGGCCACGATGGCGGTGTGGGGTGTGCGCTTGGGGAATTGGTATGGACGTGTTCGCGCCGATGGACGAGCTGGATAAAGTGGACGCAGCCCCAGCCGACCTGGACCTGGTCAACACCATGGCCACGTTGATGCAGGTGCGCCAGACGATATTGCCCAAACGCCTGATGCAGCCCGGCCCTGATCCGGCGCAACTGCGGTTGATACTGGAAGCGGCGGCATCGGCTCCGGACCACGGACAACTGCTGCCGTGGCGCTTTGTGACGGTGCCGGATGACGCGCGTGCCACGCTGGCCCAGGTGTTTGGCGAGGCCCTTCTGGAGCGCGATCCGCAAGCTACCAGCGACCAGGTTTCGCAGGCACAGGAAAAGGCCTACCGGTCGCCGTTCTTGATGCTGGTGGTGGTCGATGCCCTGCGGGGAGACCCCGAGATCGATCTGCATGAGCGCATTGTTTCGGCCGGCTGTGCGGTTCAGAATGTCCTGCTCATGGCCACGGCATTGGGTTTTGGGTCGGCACTGACCAGCGGCAAAGCGCTGAAGTCGACTGTCTTGTGCAGGCTATTCGGTCTGGGTCCCAATGAACACGCCCTGTGTTTCCTCAGCATTGGTTCGGTGCAGTCGCGCAGGAAAGCACGGCCACGCCCCGTTCATGATGACTTTGTCAGTGTGTTGCAGCGCTAGCTGGGGGCTGATCAAATAGCAACTGGCAGTGGCTGGCAGCCTGGGAAAAATCCAGCTGCGCGATCGCCTGCGCCAGGGGTGCAAACGCTGCTTCCCAAGTGCTGCCATAGGTCTGCCGCATGCGGGCGAACACTTCGAGCGCCTGCATATTCGAATCAAGCAGCAACTGGTGCAGCGCTGTCAGATCCTTGATCCTCTGGCTGGCGTCTACCGCGGTCAACGCAGTGGCTGATTCCGCAACGCCGTCTGGCGTGACGGTTTGCGCATACCGCTGCAGCACCGGTTGCAGGGCGTGGGCCGTTGTGTTGATGGTGTTCTGCAAGTGCTGCAAAACGTCGGCTTGTGCTTCGGCCGTAACACCGTTGCGCAAACGTTTCTCCAATTCGATCGCCACCTGGGCCAGTTGGCTGGCGCCTACCGTGGCGGCGAGGCCTTTGAGGGTATGCATGGCGCGAACCGCCTCTTCTTGCCGGCCGGCTTCCAGCTGGGTCTTGAGTTGCTGCGGTATCTGCGCCATGTCCCGAGCAAAGGAATGCAGCAGTGTCCCCAGGAGGTCCGCGTCACCACCCAGTCGGTGCAGCGCCGCGTCTATGTCCAGCTCTGCCGCCTGCGCGGGTACCGGCGGGCGCGCACCGGTGTTTTCGGTCACCACGCGTCCCGTATGGCGCAACAGCAAGGCCACCAGATGGTCCAGCTCGAATGGTTTGCCCACATGGTCGTTCATGCCTGCCGCCAGACAGGCCTCGCGGTCCGAGGCCATGGCATTGGCCGTCATGGCGATCACGGGCAACGCGGTCAGCCCCAGCTCGTTGCGAATCGCGCGGGTGGCGGTGTAGCCGTCCATCACCGGCATTTGCACGTCCATCAGCACGGCATCAAATGCCGGCTGTGCGGAGGCCACAGCGGCTACGCCCAAAGAGCCGTTGTCGGCCAGTGTCACATCGGCTCCCTCCTGGCGCAGCAGGCCTTGGGCAACCATCTGATTGATCTTGTTGTCTTCGACCACCAACAGGCGCATGCCCGACAGGCGCTGGGGCCTGTTGACCTTTTCGGACGGACCCTTTGGCTGCTTCGCGTCCTGGGCTTCGGATTCGGGGCTCAGGGCAAAGCGGACGTCAAAATAGAACGTGCTGCCCTTGCCCAGCGTGCTGTTGAGTTTGAGCTCCCCGTCCATGAGATCCACCAGGCGTTTGGAGATGGACAAACCCAGGCCCGTGCCCCCAAACCGGCGCGTGGTGTTGGACTCGGCCTGGGAGAAGCCGCTAAAGATGTGGGCCTGCTTGTCGGACGCGATGCCGATGCCACTGTCGTGCATGGCAAACCGTATCAGTGCGTCGTGGTCGGTCTTCTCAACCAGGTTGACCGCCAGTACCACTTCTCCCTCGCTGGTGAACTTGATCGCGTTGCTCCCCAGGTTGATCAGCACCTGCTGCAAGCGCATGTCATCTCCCAGCAAGCCCCGGGGGACATCGGGCGCCACGTCGAAGCGCAGCGTGAGGGGTTTGCCATCCAGATTGGATGAAAGGACCACGCCAAGGTCGTGCAACATCCGGTCCAGATGGAAAGGCCGCGGGTCCAGTGTCATCTTGCCGGCCTCGACCTTGGAGAAATCCAGGATGTCGTTGAGCAGGCCCAGCAGGGAGCGTGCCGCACCCTCGGCGTTGGAGGCATAATCTTTCTGCCGTCGGTCTAGGTCGGTGTTCTGCAGCAGTTTGAGCATACCCAGGATGGCGTTCATGGGTGTGCGGATTTCATGGCTCATATTGGCCAGGAATTCACTCTTGGCGCGGCTGGCGGATTCCGCCGCCTCCTGGGCCTGTTTCAGATCGGTGATGTCGACCCGAAAGCCCACGGTCTGGCCCAGCTGGGTCTTGCGCTCGACAACGCGCAGCCAGCGGCCGTTGTCGAGTTTTTGTTCCATGCGTATGTTGCCGCTGCGATGGATGGCCAGGCGTTCGGCAACCCACTCCTCCATGCGTCCGATGGCTGCCGGGTAGTGGCCGCGCTCTGCACCGTAGCGCAGAATGGTCTCGAACGTATTACCCGGTACCATGACTTCGGCCGCCCCGCTGTAGACGTCGCGGTATTTGTCATTGCAGAACAGCAGCCGGTCACTGGCGTCGTACACCACAAAAGCCTCGTCGATGGACTCGATGGCGGCGATCAGCATGGTCTGGGTCGCGTCGCGCGCGACTTCGGCCAGTAGCAGTTCGCTGGCACTCTCCCGCTGAGCGTTCAGAGAGAGCAGGTGGTTGTTGTAGCCCTCGACCAACTGGCCAATTTCGTCATGGGTACGCGGCTCTGGCAGCGGTGTGTGGTTCTCTGCAGGTGCCTGGCTCAGGCGCCGAAAGCCCGCCGACACGGCCCGGATGGGTGCCACGACCGTGTGGGCAAACCGCCAGGTCAGCGCCAGCACCCCCACCAGTCCCAGGGCCAGCAAGGCAATGGTCGCCAGCGTGAGCTGGTCGACCCGTCCGGTCACCAGCTGGCGCGGCGTGATCATGACCAGGTAACCCTGCTCCAGATTGCTGGCATGGGTATCGAGCAGGACCTCCTGGCCATCGAGCGTGAGCTGTTGCGTCTCCTTGTGCTGCCGGATCAGGTCCATCAGCGCTGGTGCGAACGGCTGCCCCACCTTTTGCGGGTCGGAGTGCAAAACGACTGCGCCCTGGGGGTCGATCTGCATCAGCTGCTGTCCGGCCGGAAGCGGCACCCGTCGCAGATACTCCTGCATGATGTCATCGGTCAGGCTGATGACCAGCACACCGACCGCGTCGGACTGCCCCGACTGGGGCGAGAAGTGCCGTATGGCCCGCACGACGCTGGTCACTTTGGGGTAGCGCGAGCTGCTGTTGATGTTGTCCCCCATGCCACGCCACAGCGTGGGCGACTTGGCCTCGGTGGCCATTTGCAGCAACGCGCGTGCTGTCTGGGGTGCGACTTCACTGGAACTGAGTGTCTCGCCGACGTGGAAATGCGCTCCCCCCCGAGAAAAGAGGTCCAGCGACACCAGCCCCTTGACGCGCACGTAGCTGTTGAGCGTGTAGCCAATCTGGGCGCGCACATTGAGCGCGTCGTAGCCGCTGCTGGATGCTGCGTCGGCGCTGTGCAAGGCGTTGCCAATGGTTTCGTTGCCGGCGATGTTGGTGGCCAGGTCTTCAATCTGGTCATGGTAGAGCGAGAGGTAGGATGCAAAGCCCCCCAGAGCGCGCACATTCTCTTCCTGCGCCTGCTGCAGGACGACGCGTTTGGCAATCTCCAGCGCGCTGAATCCCAAAACTGTCAGCGGGACAATGCCCGCCACCAACAGATAGCCCAGCAGCTTGACGGTAATGTTGAAGCGCAGGTTCACAGCCCCACCGCGGTCGTGCGCCTATTTCAGATCGGTTGCTGTTACCAGACGGGTGTCAATCAATGTCATGGGCGGCACCTTGGCCCCTTTGATCAGTTGCAGCGCCAGGGCTACGCCCTGGTAACCCTGCTCGGCGGCCTGCTGGTCCACCGTGGCGGCCATGCGGCCCCCTTTGATTTCTGCCATCGCTTCGGCCAGCGCGTCGTAACCGGCCACGCGGACCTTGGTCCTGCCGGATTCCTGCAGGTACTTGATGGCACCAATCGCCATCATGTCATTGGCGGCAAACAGCAAGCCGATGCCGGGATGTTTGGCAAACATGGTTTTGGTGACGGCATACGCCTCGTCAATTTTCCAATTGGCCGTTTCGGACGCCACCAGTTTGACCTGCTTGTTTTCAGTCAGCGCGCGCCTGGCGCCTTCCATGCGCTGGCGGGCGTTGTCCGCGCTGCGTATGCCCTCCAGAATGGCTGCCTGGGTAGGGGTGGTGGCCGAATCGGCCAAAAACTTTCCAGCCTTGTAGGCTCCCGCATCGTTGTCGACACTGATAAAGGGGACATCACCCATGCCTGCCTGCGCGAGCGCAGCGGGATCCAGACGGTTGTCAATGTTGACAATCTTGACGCCGGCCCCGGCTGCCTGCTTCAATATCGGGATCAGGCTTTGGGAGTCACCGGGTGCAATCACAATGGCATCGACCTTGGCCGCAACCAGGTCGTTGACCAGCTGGATCTGCTGCTCAATGGATGTCTCCTGTGCCGCCGTCTTGACGATCAGGGTCACGCCCAATTCCTTTTCAGCCCGGCGTGCGCCCTTTTCCATTTCAATGAAAAATGGATTGGTTAGTGTTTTCATGACCAAACCAATCTGTCGCGACGGCTGGGCCGCCGGGGCTGTCGCCGAGGCCGGTGTCGCCACGGTGGTGACACTGGGGCCGCTGGACTGGCCGCACGCCGCCATTCCCAAACCCAATATGGCGGAAGAGAACAAAGGAAAGAGCTTCACGGATGACTCCAGTGCACGGATGGTTGATCGGGTCCTGCCATCGTAGCCTATGCAAGCCGCCGCAGGGGAAGTGAGAGCCGTGTTCCAATAGCTGCATGAACCCCGACGCACACAAATTATGGCTCGCCCCGCAATGGGCATTTGCCATTCTGCTGGCACTGCTGGGCATGCTCGGGCCGTTTTCGATCGACACCTATCTGCCAGCTTTTGCGGACATCGCGCGGTCGCTGGACGCAACACCGGTGCAGATGCAGCAAACCCTGTCCGCCTACCTGTTTGGTTTTGCCTTCATGAGCCTGTTCCATGGGGCCATTTCCGACAGTTTTGGCCGCCGTCCGGTGGTGCTGTGGGGGCTGGCTGCCTTTACCGTGGCCTCTGCCGGTTGTGCCCTGTCCCAAAACATTGGCCACCTGATTCTGTTTCGCGCCATGCAAGGCCTGTCCACCGGGGCCGGCATTGTGGTGTCGCGGGCCGTGATCCGCGACATGTTTGCACCATCACAGGCGCAAAAAGTCATGAGCCAGGTCACCATCTTCTTTGGGGTGGCACCCGCGATTGCGCCCATGGTAGGGGGCTGGATGCTGGTACACGTCAGCTGGCACGGCATCTTCTGGTTTTTGACCGGTGTGGGTGTGGTTTTGTGGATTGCCATTTTCCGGCTGTTGCCGGAAACGCTGCACGTCACCCAGCGCCAGCATTTCCATCCCAGGAACCTGATGGCGGGCTACTGGCAACTGGGCTCCGACCCCCGCTTCTTTCTGCTCGCCCTGGCCAGCGGCATCCCCTTCAACGGCATGTTTTTGTACATCCTGAGTGCCCCCGTCTTTCTGGGGGAACATCTGCAACTGGCACCGCAGCAGTTTTTCTGGTGCTTTCTGATCACCATTGGCGGCATCATGGGCGGGGCACTGGTCAGTGGCCGCATGGCGGGAAAAATTTCGCCCAAACGCCAGATCCGGATCGGCTTGAACATCATGCTGGTCATTGCGCTGGTCAACCTGGCGGCCAACCTGGCGTTCAAGGCGCACGTCAGTTGGGCTTTGCTTCCATTGGGCATATTTTCATTTGGTTGGGCCATGATGGTGCCCGCCGTCACCCTGCTGGTGCTGGACCTGCATCCCGAGCGTCGCGGCATGGCGTCAAGCCTGCAGATGTTTGTGGGCTCCAGCGCGAATGGCATCGTGGCCGGGGTTATCTCGCCACTGGTGATGCATTCCACTGTTGCACTGGCCACGGCGTCTTTGGCCATGCTGGCCCTGGGGCAGCTGTCGTGGGCCTACATTCGACACCGTTGGCCCGAAATCGGACTTAAGATTGGTCATGCATAAGTTGGGGCTGCTGGTCGTTGGCGTGATGTGGGTGCTCATGGGCTGGCACGGCGTTGCCGTGGCCCAGTCGGGCGCCATGGATCGCATCGACGCGATCCAGCTGCTGTCCGAAAAGGACAACCAGCAAGCCCTGGAGCAACTGCAGGCCATGGGCTCCTCCCTGGATGCGGCCACGCCATATGCCGTGCGCCGGGAGTACCTCAACGCACTGATGACCGTGCAAGTGGACGCCGCCAAAATGGAGGCGGCGGAGGCGACGATTGCTGCGCTGTCGAAACTGGCACAGGACAACCGCGACGATATCGGGATGGTGCTGGCCACCAGTAAATCGGCGTCCATCATGGCCTTATCGGGCAAGACGGATGCGGCCATCGCGCAACTCATTGCCATCGAGGCCACCGCACTGCGTGCAGCGGATGCGCACGCCCTGTGGCGTTTTTATCTGGCATTGGGCAGTGCGCAGCTCACGGTTGGCCGGTTCGAAGCCGCCCAGGAGAGCACGCTCAAGAGCCTCCAATACGCCAAGGAACGGCCCAAACACGCCCAGACGTCCCACCTGCGTTCACTGAACCTTTTGGGCAACGTGTACATGGCCATGAAGAACTGGAACAAGGCCCTGGAAGTCATCGATGACGCACTGGTTATTGCCGATGCGGTCGGCTCCAGCAAACTCAAGGGCACGCTCTACCTGAACCAGGGAGCCGCCTTTGCCAGCCTGGGGCGTGCCAAGGAGTCGGTGGCCGCCTATGAAAAAGCACTGTTGATCGGACGGGAGTCCGGGCTGGTCGGCCTGCAGGGTACGGCGCTGAACAATATCGGTGACAGTTACCTGATCAGCAAAGACTACTCCAAGGCCGAAGTGTTTGCCCGCCAGGCCATGGTCAAATTCAGGGAGGCTGGCGAGCTGGGCGGCGTGGCGACGGCCCAAAGCAACATAGGATTTGCGTTGATGGGGCAGGGCCGTATCAATGAAGGGGTGGTCGAGGTGCGTGCGGCCATCCGGATCAGCCAGGAGACAGGCGCCAAAACCGACCATGAGGGCATTCTGGGCGAGCTCGGGCGCATGTATGAGCAGGCCGGACTCTATCGCGAGGCGGTTGCCACGATCCGCGAGCAGCAGGGTTTGACGGAGCAGTTGTTCCGTGCGGACCGCGAGAAGTCGGTCGCCACTTTGCAGGCCCAGTTTGACGCCGTTCAGCGCCAAAAACAGATTGAATTGCTGGCCCGTGAAAACAGTCTGAAGGATGCTGAAATCAGCAACCGGCGTCTGCAGCAAATCATCACCCTGCTGGGCGCCGTCGTGACGGTGATGGCGGGTATTTTCGTGTTCCTGCTGTACCGGCGGGTGCGCAAGGCCAACCTGAAACTGCGTGAGGCCAACAAGCAGCTGGAGTTTCACGCGGTGCGCGATCCGCTGACCGGCCTGTACAACCGCCGGTCGTTCTTTGATTTGATGAAAGGCCGCTCCAGCAACGCCAATGGGGCCCGCCGCGAACAGGATAGCCCCGATGGCTTGATGATTCTGGACATTGACCACTTCAAGAACATCAACGACACCCTGGGCCATGCCGGTGGTGACGCGGTGCTGGTCGAGGTTTCCAAACGCCTGCGCGCCACGGTGCGTGACACCGACATGGTGATGCGCTGGGGTGGCGAGGAGTTTCTGATTTTTTCACCCAAAGCCAATGCCGCGCATTTGAAGAACCTGGCGCAGCGCGTGCTGCACGCCGTCGCCGCCACACCGATTGCGGTGGGTGACAGGATGATGCCCATTACCGTGACAGGCGGCTTCCTGTCGCTGCCGTTTTCCGGCCTTTCAGAAGTTGACTGCAATTGGGAAAAAGCCATGCAGATTGCCGACATGGCGTTGTACCTGGGCAAGGTCAATGGCCGCAACCGCGCCTATGGTCTGAACCGCCTGCTGGCGCCATTCGAGTTGGTGATGCCGGTGCTGGAACGCGACATTACGGCAGCACTGAAGGCTGATATGGTCGAGTTGGTTGAGGTCATAGGCCCCGTGGCGAATGCGCAAACTGTGGAGCCACCTTTGGAAAATGCAGGCTGAAGCAGCTGCCATGCCCCGGCTCCGAGCGGGCGGTCAGATGGCCGCCCAGCATGCCGGTTGCAATATTGCGCGATACCGATAGCCCCAGACCCGAGCCACCGTGTCCCAACCGGGTCGTAAAAAACGGTTCAAAAATATGGGCCAAGGTGGCGGGGTCCATGCCTTTGCCGTCATCTTCTATGCGCAGATCAATGCTGTCACCGTCTGCGCGGGCGCTGATCTGCAAGCGGCCCTGTGGGCGGTCTGCAAAGGCATGCAGGGCGGCGTTTTGCACCAGGTTGGCAATGACCTGACCCAGAGGGCCGGGGTAGCTGTCGCAGTCCAGCCCGTGCGGGATGTCGATCTGGATTACCCAGGGCGCGCGCTTGAAGCTGGGCCGCAGGGCGTCGATGTTGTCTTCGACCAGGGCGCGCAAGTCAAAGTGGCGGCGCTGCTCGGAGGTCTGGTCCACGGCCACCTGCTTGAAGCTGCTGATCAATTGGCCGGCACGCTCGCAGGAGCGGGTGATGAGGTCGGCCATCTCCTGGCTGTCCCGCACGACGTCGTCCAGCGCAGAGCGCCGCAGCTCACCCCGGGATACCGTGTCGCCGAACGCCTGCATGCGGTGTTGCAGCGAGGATGCCGTGGTCAATGCATTGCCAATGGGTGTGTTGAGCTCATGCGCCACCCCGGCGACCAGTGCCCCCAGCGAGGCCAGTTTTTCGGCCTGCACCAGGTCGTCGCGGGTGCGCTGCAAATGCTCCAGGGCCGTGGTCAATTCCAGGGTGCGCGCGTTGACCCGGGCTTCCAGCAGGCGCTCTGACGTCTGCAAGGTTTGCACCGCCGCCTGCTGGGCCTGCAGCGCCTCGGTTTGGGCCTGCTCCTTTTCCTGGCGCAGCACATTGAAACGATCGGCGAGGGCAAACGCCAGCAGCAGCATTTCAATGGCCGAGCCAAACTGGATGTAGTTGGTGGTGGTCTCCATGTTGGGTGCCAGACCAAACCCGCGCAACTGGGCCATGAACAGGGCCACGCACAGTGCGGCAAAGGCGGTCACAAAAAAGTAGGCACTGCGTTGCCGCTGGATCGAACCGACGATGCCGGACAGCAGGATCAGCACCGTCGTCAGCGCCACCGCCAAGTAGGCTGGCTTGATGGCGTCGGCAAAGGCGAAAAACAGGCCCAAAGGCGCCAGCAGATGGAGCGCCATGCAGATCTTGAGCCCGATGTCCAGCCGTGGCATCAGGGTGGCCGTGTTCAGCATGCGCCGGGTGAACAGCAACAAGGTCACCATGGCCACGGATGGGCCCGTGAAGGTCACTGCAGTCGACACGGTGGGAGAGCTGTTCCACAGAAATTCATAGGCCAGACCATTGAAGGCCGCCATGGTCAGCGCGATGGATGCCACGAAGGCGACGTACAGCAGGTAGTTGACGTCTCGCAAGGCCAGAAACAGCAGCAGGTTGAACAAGGCCATTGCCATCACCATGCCGAAATACAGGGCCTGGCTGACGTAGTCGTGGCGTTCATAGGCATCAAAGGCCTCACGCGACCACAGCCTTGCGGGGACGTTCATGGTGTTGCCCGTCTGCACGCGCAGGTACACCGCTTGTGTGGATTGCGCTGGCAGGTGGATGGGCAATACAAAGAAATGGTGGGGGTAGGGGCGTTGTGCGAAAGGCAGACCTTGCCCGGTCTGGCTGCTTTGCACGTCCCCGTCTGCCGACAGGACATGGAAGTCCAGATGCCCCAGGCGGGGATAGGCAATTTCCAGCATCACCTCACGCGGCGCCGGGGTGCTGTTGCGCAGGCGCAGTTTCAGCCAGTAGGCGGACTCGGTCACGCCAAATCCCAACTGACTGTCTGGCTCGGCTACGGTCTTGAAGCGCTGTGCATGCTCAGGCTTTTGCACATCGGCCAGCGTTAAAGACTGCCGGGGGTCTTCCAGCACCTCGATATAGCGGTTCAGCGGGATGGCCTGGTCAGCCAGCGTATCTACATCCAGTACGGGGACCGTATCAGCCTGGGCCGGGCACATCAGCACCAGGGACACGAGCAAACCAGCCAGATGACGAAGAGGAAGAGGCATGCCTAGTGTGCGGGTTGCAGAGAGCCGCAGTGTACGGGTGCAGTGCGTTGGTCTATACTGTATAAAAATACAGTTTTACGAATGCTTACACATGTCTGCTCCTGCCCATCTGCTGTCCCGCACGGGCGTCCATCTGGACGTCTGGCAGGCCGATGCGCTGGCCGGGGCTCCGGGGCGTGTGGTGGCCACGGGTGATGCCCTGCTCGATGCCCAGTTGCCCGGTGGTGGCTGGCCCCTGGGGGCCTTGAGCGAAATTTTGCAGCCCCCCGGCGTCCACAGCGAATGGCGCCTGCTGCTGCCCGCACTGCAGCGCAGCGGCACGGGCGCCGTGGTGCTGGTGGGCGCGCCCCACCTGCCATTCGGGCCGGCTCTGGGTGCGCAAGGCCTGCTGCCGCAGCGCCTGCTGTGGGTGGCGGCGCCTGCCGGGGGCCAGGGCGGGGCGCAGCGCCTGTGGGCCACCGAGCAGGCCTTGCGCTGCGCCGATGTGGACGCCGTGCTAGCCTGGCTGGCGCCGGTGCGTCCGGAGCAACTGCGGCGTTTGCAGATGGCCGCCGCCGAGTACGCCAAGCTGCTGTTTGTGCTGCGACCCGAGCAGGCCCAAAACGAGTCGTCACCCGCCGCGCTGCGGCTGTGGGCGGCGCCGTCCGGCGATGCCTCCGACACGCTGGAGGTGCGGGCCTTCAAACGGCGGGGGCCTCCGATGGAGCAGCCCTTGCATCTCACTGCCCGCCCGGCGCGGCTGGCGTGTTTGTTGGCGGCTAGCCAGACCAGGAGCGGTGATGCACTGGATCGCACTGCAGCCCGGGCCTGAAGCGCCCGGCACCACTGCGTCGGATGCGCCGGGTACGGAGGCCGCGCTGGTGGACGCACCCAGCGCCTGGGCTTGGTGGGCGCTGCAGTTCACGCCCCTGGTGGCGCGGGTCGAGGCGGCGCTGGTGCTGGAGGTCTCAGCCAGCGAGCGCCTGTTTGGTGGACGTACCGCCTTGCTGGACCAATTGCTTAAGCCAAACTGGCCGCTAGCCCTCGTGGAATATGCCCAAGGTGCTACATCTTTAGTAGCATATGGGCGACTGCAGTGTGCCGATCATGCCGCGGATGGTGCTGCGGCCATCGCGCCCGATGCCCTGCCGCTGCACACGCTGGTGGCGGCGCGCGCGCACCTGCCCACACTGGCGCGCCTGGGCCTCTCCAACTGGGGCCAGTTGCGCGCCCTGCCGCGCGGGGGGCTGGTGCGCCGCTTTGGCGCGGGCCTGGTCGATGCGCTGGACTGCGCCTATGGCCAGCGCCCCGAGCTCTACCCCTGGCTGACCCTGCCCGAGGTGTTTGACGTGCCGCTGGAGCTGCTGTCCAGTGTCGAAACCGCCTCGGCCCTGCTGTTTGGGGCCCGGCGCCTGCTGGCGCAACTGCAGCTGTGGCTGCGCGCGCGCCAGCGTGGCGTGCTGGCGCTGGAGCTGCTGTGGGAGCTGGATGCCCGGCGCTCCAATGCCCTGCATGTGGACGCCCACCACACCGGGGGCGGGCAGGGCCGCCTGGTGCTGCGCACGGCGCAGGCCACGCAGGACATGCAGCATCTGGCGCGCCTGCTCGCGGAGCAACTGGCGCAGGTGACGCTGCCGGCCCCGGTGCTGCATTTGCGGTTGCGCTCCGTGCAGACCCAGCCGCTGGCGGGCGAGAGCGTGAGCCTGTTGCCCGAGGATGTGCGTCATGGAGACAGCCTGCACCAGCTGCTGGAGCGCCTGAGCGCGCGTTTAGGCGCGGAACAGGTGCGCTGCACCACGCTGTTGGCCGACCACCGGCCCGAGCGCATGCAGCGCTGGCAGGCCGCCGTGCAAACATCAGCTGCTATTGATTCAGGAGCTAATCGCGCAGATGCTACGAGGGCTAGAGGCCTGGACTTGGGGTTTTGCCAAAATGGCTTGGATGATTCCCGCCCGGCAGCACTCTATCCGAGCTGGGTGCTGGCCACACCGTTGCGCCTGACCGTGCACCAGGGCCGACCGCAGTACGAGGGCCCCCTGACCCTGCTGGCGGGACCCCAGCGGCTGGAGTCCGGCTGGCTGGATGGCGCCGCCCACTGCGCGCTTCGCGACTACTACGTGGCACGCAGCACGACTGCGGGGCTGGTGTGGGTGTACTGCGAGCGGCTGGGTGCACACGGTGCGACAGGGCAGGGTCCGGCCTGCTGGTATCTGCATGGCCTGTTTGCTTGATACACATCAAGAAGACGGTTCGGGTTTGGCCCCAACCCCATTCCAATTTTTACTGGAAGTGCCACACTCAAAACCATGCCATGCGCCCCTTGCGTGTGCACCAACTTTCAGAAGGCATGTATGACTAGCTGGATGACAAATGTGGTTTTTGGCCTGTTTTTTCTGTTGTGTTTGACGGGCCTGTTTTTCTTTGTGTTGACGCGGGGGGCCCTGCTGGTGCGCGGGCTTTCATCCGCGCAGAACAGCGCCAAGTCGCATGTGTACCCGCTGTACTCCAACATGCGCCTGATCAAGCTGGTGGACTATCAACCCGTCATCGCCGCCATCCTGCTGTTCCAGTACAGCACCCTGGTATCCAAGATCGTCGCGGGCTTGGGGGCCACCAACCTGAAGGACAAGAAGGTGCTGATCACCTCCTGCGCCTTTGGCAACGTCATTCCGCGCGTGGTGGACGCGGCCGTGCAGTCGGGCGCCGAGCAGGTGGTGATTGCCGACATCATCGGCAATGAACTGGAGCACGCCCGCGGCAAACTGGGGCAGTTCGAAGGCAAGATTGATTACGTGGAAGACAACGCCACGGCGATGACGCGCCAGGAAGGCCTGGCCGACGCCAACATCATTTTCTTCCTGCTGCACGAGCTGCCGCACCCGCTGAAGATCCAGGCCCTGCGGGAAGCCGGGCGCATGCTGGCACCCGGTGGCAAGCTCTACCTGGCCGAGTTCCACCGCCCCGAGCTGCCCATTCTGCGTCTGCTGAGCTGGACCTATTTCAAGGTGTTCGAGCCCTTTGGCCTGGCCCTGTGGGACACGCACGACCCGGTCAACTGCCTCACCGAAATGGGCGGCTGGACCTGCGAGCGCAGCACCTACTTCTTTGGCAACTTCCAGGTCATCACGGCCACTAAACATTAGTAAATAACCCCCACGCTTGTCGCTTCGCGTACTGCGCTGCCCCCCGAGGGGGCTAAATCCGCTTGGGGCGGCCCGGCGCGGATTTGCCGCTGACATTCAGCATGGCAGCCGAGCGCAGGCGCCAGATGGTGCTGCAGTTGACGACCAGGATGGTCAGTTCCAGCGCGGTTCCACCGATGGAGCCGGACAGCACGTTGTTGACGATCCACAGCAGGGAGCCCATCAGCATGACCACCCGCATGCGAATCCCGTGCAGCAGGAACAGGGCCAGTGTGCCGATGCAGGATGCCAGCAACGGCAGCCAGTTCCACCACTGCGTGGCCAGGCCATAGCCCAGTGCCAGGTTGACCACCACCACGCCAAGCGCAACCCAGGCCGAGCGCGTGTACAGCGACAGCAGCGAGCGCACCAGCGACACCCCCGAACTGGCCGCCGCCGTCGGGACGCCCAGCAACCAGAAGTGGACGACATAGGCCAGGCACTCACCCGCCATGAACCACTTGAAGCGCCGGTCACTCTTTTGCAGGAACGAGGCCACGCCCAGTGCAAAGGCGAGGTAGCCAAACAGCTGCGCCGGGGCGCGCCAGCCCTGGAGCAGGGTGTCATCCATGGGACAATGATAGTACAATGAAACATCGTTTCAAAAATCAAATTCACCGTGAGAAAAACCAAAAAAGTGGCCCTGATCGGCGAATGCATGCTGGAACTGCACGGTACGGCGTTTGGCGCCATGCAGCAAAGCTATGGCGGTGACACCTTCAACACCGCCGTCTACCTGGCCCGCTGCGGAGGAGACGCGCTGTCGGTGTGCTATGCCACGGCGCTGGGGGATGACCCGCTGAGCGGGGAACTGCTGCACCGCTGGGCCCAGGACGGGCTGGTGCTGGACCTTGTGCGCCGCATACCCGGGCGTCTGCCCGGCCTCTACCAGATCGAGGTGGATGCGCACGGCGAGCGACGCTTCAGCTTCTGGCGCGACCAGAGCGCGGCCAGGGCCTACTTCGACACCGAGCAAACCCCGCTGGAGCAGCATGCCGCGCAGTGGGACGCGTTCTATTTCTCCGGCATCAGCCTGGCCATCCTGCCAGCAGCCGGGCGCGATCGTCTGTTCGCGATGGCACAGGCCTTGCGCGAACGTGGCGCCTGCGTGGTGTTTGACAACAACTACCGGCCCCGGCTGTGGAGCGATCCAGCGGTCGCACGTGAGAATTTTCTGCGTGCCTTCCAGGTTGCCAGCATGGCCCTGGTGACCGCGGACGATCACCAGGCGCTGTTTGGTCTGGCCAGCCTGGAGGACGCGGTGCTGGCGGCCCAGCAACTGGCGGTGCCCGAGTTGGTCATCAAGCGCGGTGCGGCGCCGACGCTGGTGCGAGCCGGGCGGGGGGGCTTTGAGCCGGTCGCCACCGAAACCGTGCCCCGAGTCGTGGACACTACCGCGGCCGGAGATTCCTTTGCGGCGGGCTATCTGGGGCGCCGGCTGCTGGGCGCCACGCCGGTGGAGGCGGCGGCGTTTGGCAACCGGTTGGCGGCCCGGGTCATCCAGCATCCCGGTGCGCTGATTCCCGTTGGCGCCATGGTGGACCTGATGGCCGCTACTTCAGGTGCTGCGCCAGCGCCTGCAACTGCGGCGTCTCCTTGATGCCCTGCGCCACCAGGGCGGCCATGGCCCGGGCACCGTTTTCCTGAAAGTGCGTGGTGTCGGGTGCGGCCGGGGTGCCGGCGGTCTGCGTGGCGTACAAGGGGAATTGCACCGTGTCGACCACCACCAGCCAATAGTCCTGCCAGTCGTTGGCATGTGCGTTGGCAAAGGCAATGGTCTTGGTCTCCAGGTCGATCAACGGCACGCTTTTGGCGCGGGCCGTGTCCCGGATGGTCTGGCTGTAGTCGCCGGTAAAAGCATAGCCACCACCCGCGTGCTGCTGCGTCCGGTGCTGTGACACCACGGGGCGGGTGTCTCCATTCACATAGGCAGTCTTGCGGTCCGCGTTCAGAAAGCGCGTGGTGGGCGTCATGATGAACGGAATGGCACCCCTGGCGCGTGCATCGTCGATATAGACCTCCAGCGCGGTTTGAAACGACATCTGCGGCTGCCCGACGGGAAACTGGCGCCGGCCCTGCGCATCGTTGGGATAGGTGCACAGGTTGGCCACATCGGCCACACCCCGTACCGGGCGCAGGCTGTTGCAGTTCTGGTCGTTGTGGCCGAGGGCAATCACCACATAGTCACCGGGACGCAGGTAGCGCAGCATCTGGCGGTACCAGCCGCCGTTGTAAAAGTCCCGGGAACTGCGCCCGGCGCGTGCGCCATTGACCACCTTCACGTCCGCCGTGGCTTTGAATTGCTCTTCAAACACCTGGCCCCAACCCATGCGCGGCAGGCGCTCGCGCTCATAGGTGGCGGCGGTGGAGTCGCCGACGATGAAGACGCGAGTGCGGGCCGATCGGATGGCGGCGTGCTCGCGCTGGGCACGCTCCAATTGCAATGGTTCGTTGGCACGGTCACCAAAGGGATGAATGATCGGGCGCCACGCCGTGTCCGTGATGACGGCGGCAGACGCCTCACCATTGTCGTTGTCGTAACCCCGGGTGTGGTTGAGCACGGACAACACGGCATCCACGCCGTGTCCGTCGGCGAGCATGGGTGTGGTGACCGGGTCAAAACGTCCCATGTCCACAACACCGCTGCGTGCCAGTGCCGCCCCGAACCCGCCGCGCAGCTGCTGCAGCGCGCGGGCCCGCACGCTGGCCGGCACATCGAGTGCCTTGGGCGCTTCAGCAAACTGCTGCGGCCCGATGAACCGCAGGCTGGTGGCCATCTCGGATACCAGCCAATCGGTCAGCGGGTTGACATTGGTGGTGTTGTCGCCGTCTTCCAGCGTTGCCCGCCACGCCACCATGCAGACGGCGCGGGGGGTCTGGTTGGTGCGGCAATTGTGGTTGCCCGCCTCGGACGCCACCACCACCAATGGCGGCGTGAGTGTGGACGCGTCCAGCTGGTAGCGGCCCTGGGTATCGGCCCGTGTGCTGGCCACGGTACCCGTGCGGTCGCGCACGCTGAGGTGCGCCTGCGCCAGGGGGCCGCCCGCGGCCACGACGCCGTTCAGGCGCTTGACTGGGGGCACGCTGGCGCAGCCGCCCATGCCCAGCACCGCGAACGCGAACGCGAGGATGCGCAGGCTGATCGGTATGAGTAGGTGCATGTAGATTCTCAAAAAATAAGGGGCGGCCCGCAGGCCACCCCTTTACCCCCGCTTCACCCCATCAGAATTTGTAGCGTGCGCCGATCAGGAGTTCCCGTCCGGTCACGTTGTAGACCACCGCGCTGTTGCGGGCGCGGCTGATGAACTGGTCATTCGGCGTATTGGTCAGGTTGGTCGCCTCCAGTGTCACGTCCAGGTTCTTGTTGACCTTGTAGTTCATGGAGAAGTCGACATTGACCGAGCTGTTCTTGCCTTCCACGTCATTGTTGTTCTGGCCGGGCACACGGGTCAGGAATGCGCTGCGGGCCGATGCGGACAGACGCCCGCTGAACGTGCCGTCGTCGTAGTAGAAGGTGGCATTCCAGGACGTGGGCGACAGGTTCAACAGGTCATCGGTGATGAAAGAATTGGCGGCGGCAGTGGTGGCGTAGTCAATCTTGGACTGCACCACGGTGTAGTTCAGCAGGGTGCCGAAATTCTTCCCAATGCCGGGCAGGAACGTGAAGGGCTGCTGGTAGTTGATCTCGAATCCATTGAGGCGGCCACCGTTGGTATTGATCGGGGTATTGACCGCGAAGACCTCATTGCCGTTGAAATTCGACGGCAGCAAGGACAGCGGCAAGCCGGTGTCTTTGAAAGCCATGTTGGTGGTCAACGTCTGGATGTAGGTGGAGATATTCTTGCTGAACACGCCCAGGCCAAGGAATGCGTTCTTCGCGAAGTACCACTCCGCACCCAGGTCCAGTGTCTTGGCCCGGTAGGGTTGCAGCAAGGGATTGCCGCTGGTGATGGTCAGGTTGCCGGTGGTCGAGATCGATCCGCCCGGGTTCAGGTTGCCCAGAATGGGCCTGGCCATCACGCTGGCTGCGGCCACGCGCACCACAACATCCGGGTTCACCGTAGCAGCCAGGTTGAAGGACGGGAGCCAGTCGTCATAGGTATTGGTGACGGTCACCTGGGTGGCCCCACCGGCTGCCTGATAACCGGTGGCGACCTGTTCGGTCTTCACATAACGGGCTCCGAAATTGCCGCGTACCGGTACGTCATTCCACTTGGTGTCGAAGTCGGCCATCAGGTAGGCGCCCTTGTCGGTCTCGACGACGTTGCGGTTGTTGCCGCGTGCATTGCCGTTGGTGATGGAGGACAGCGTGAAATCACCGGGGCCGCCGACCGGCCCGCTCTTCAGGCAGTTGCAGTAGATGTCATAGGTCTGCGCAATGGCGTTGAGATTGGGAATCGCCCAGGACGTTGCAGTTCCCGCTGGCAGGCTCAGCCCGTTGCCGAAGTTGTTGATCGTGGTGGTCAGGCTGGCCACGGTCGTGCCGTTGGGTGGTGCATAGATCGTGTCGCCCTGGTTGATGCGACGGAACTCGAACGTGTCAAACGTGTAGCGCTTCAGATTGAGACCACCCTTGACGGTGAGGGCATCCGATGCCTCCCAGGCCAGATCCAGTTGCCCCACGTCCGTCTGGTTGGTGGCCCCCTGGGGGCGAATCCGGATTTCACTGGTCGTGGTGTTCGCGACTGTTGTTGCCGTTCCAGGCGGCACGCCAACCAGGGTCAACGCGCCACCGGGCTTGGTGACATCGAAAGGATAGGTAATGGTTGGCAGGCGGTCACTGCCGCGAAAGTCGAGGGTGTAGCCATTGACATTGATGGCGTCCAGTGTGGTGGTGGTCTGCACCGGATTGTCAAACACCGATTTGGCACTGCCCAGTTTGGCGGTCATTTTCAGTGTGTCGCTGAGATTCTGCTGCCAGGTCAGCGTGGGTTGGGTAAACGTGGTCGACAGCTCGTCGTAGCGCGACTCCGCACGAATGTCCACCCCGTTGTACACCCCATATTGCAACGCTCCGTTGGCGGCATATGCGGTGCTGAGCACACTGGTTTGGGGCTTGCCACCCTGGGTTGCACTGCGGCTGAACGAGATGGCTTCCAGAAAGTCTTCCTGGCGGGTTGCCTTGAGCTTGGAATACATCATGTCCAGCGTCAGCAGTGTGTCTGCAGCGGGTTTGAATTGCACCGAGCCGGTCAGGCCCACGCGGTCCTGGTCGTGGGTCAGGCGTCCATAGCGGGGTAGGCGTGGCGTGAAGTTGTTGGCGTCGCTGGCAGCAGCGTATGCGGCCAAGGTTTCGGGGGTTCCTGCAACGCGGGGTACGCCCTGTGCAGCAGGGCCGCAAGTGGTTGCCGTGGAGTTGCTGGGGTTGGCCGTGGTGCCGGTAGGGGCGCACCATCCGCCGGACGACGGGCCATTGTCCCAACGCACGGTGCTGAAGCCCTCTTCCAGGCTGCGTCGTTTGGAGAAAGCACCGGAGAGCAGCACACCAAAGGTGCGGTCTTCATTGGTGTTGGACAACAGGAAGGCGGCGCGGGGATCCGTGGTTTTGGAAAGGTCGTTGTACTTCTCTTTCAGGGACACCATGGCGTTGAAGCCCTTGAGGTCAAAGGGGCGTGTGGTCTGCAAGTCCACGGTAGCGCCCAGCGAGCCTTCGTCCACGTCCGCGGACGAGCTCTTGCGCACCGTAACGGTATTGAATAGTTCGGATGCGAACACGTTGAAGTCGAAGCCGCGGCCACGGTTGGCGCCGCCCGAACTGTCGGTGCCGCCCGTCGTTGCCAGGGCTTCAATGCCGTTGATGCGCACACGGGTGAAATCCTGTCCCAAGCCACGAACCGTGATGGAGCGCCCTTCGCCGGCGTCGCGGTCGATCACCACACCGGGAACACGTTGCAAGGACTCGGCCAGATTGGAGTCCGGAAATTTGCCCATGTCTTCGGCCTTGATCACGTCAACAATGCCGTTGTTGTCGCGCTTGGCGTTGAGCGCGCTCTCCAGCGAGGCACGCAGGCCGGTGACAACAACAGCGTCGAGTTGCTTGGGGGTCTCCTGTGCGTAGGCCGCCGTGCCGGTTGCGGCAATGGCGCACATCAGTGTGCGGACGGCCTGGTTAACGCCGTTGAGAATGGGTTGCTTGGTTTTTGTTGGTTGTGGCATGAAGATGTCTCCTGTAATGGGTTTTGTTTGTGGCGTGGCAGGTGGTCGTGAAAGAGATTCAAGTGGCCAGGTAGTCGTCCCGGCGTGGGGAAAATTGGTCGAGTAGCGTGCTCTTGTCTTCCAGGGCGACCACGCCATGGGTGTGGTCGTGGGGAGCGATAAATGCGTCGCCTGCCTTCAGGATGCGTTTCTGGCCATTGACTTCGGCTTCGAAGGAGCCTGATACCACGTAGGCAATCTGGTCATGCACGTCGTGGGCGTGGGGTGTGCCGACTGCGCCCTGGTCGAATTGCACCAGCACCGACATCAGCTGCGGCGTGTGCCCGACGATCTTGCGGCGGATGCCATCGCCCAGTTCAACCCAGGGGGCGGTTTCATTGATATAGAAGTGCATGCGTTGACCTTGGTGGAGCATCTTTGCGTCGGAATATAAATCAACGCAAGGACTTTGTGGAACTATGTTTCGGTGATACTATAGCACCAACAAATAAAAATGAAACAGTGGTTCACTAAGTAGAAACCAGCATTTCATTAAATAGTTAAAGTCGGTTAGTCTGTAAAAAGACAGCCGGCGCAATTGCCATCTCGCACAGACCCGTCAACAGGAGAAATCATGCAAATCCGCCAACCCATACACAGCGACCACGCCCGCACGCTGGACACCGAAGGCCTGCGCCGCCACTTTCTGGTCGAAGACCTGTTTGTGGCCGACAACGTCACGCTGACCTATAGCCAGATCGACCGCATCATCGTCGGCGGCATCATGCCGGCCTCAAGGGGTGTCACGTTCTCTGCTGAACTGGGCAAGCACACCGGCACCGACTTTTTCCTGCAACGTCGGGAGCTGGGGCTGATCAACATCGGTGGTGCGGCCCATGTCGTGGTCGATGGCGAGACCTTTGACGTGGGCGCCCGTGAAGCGCTGTACGTGGGCCAGGGCGCCAAGGCCCTGGAGTTCTTCAGTGTGGACGCAGCCCAACCCGCCAAGCTGTACTTCAACTGCGCGCCCGCCCATGTGGCCTATCCGCACCGCAAAGTCACGCTGGCCCAGGCCTCGCCGGAAACACTGGGCTCGGCCGAGACCAGCAACCGGCGGACCATCTACAAGTTTTTGGTGCCCGACGTGCTGCCCACCTGCCAACTGCTGATGGGCATGACCCAGCTGGAGCCGGGCAGCCTGTGGAACACCATGCCCTGCCACACCCATGACCGGCGCATGGAGGTGTATTTCTACTTTGACATGAAGGCCGATGCCGCCGTGTTCCACATGCTGGGCGAACCCACGCAAACGCGCCATCTGGTGGTGCGCAACGAGCAGGCTGTCATCAACCCGAGCTGGTCCATCCACAGCGGGGTGGGCACCCAGGCCTATACCTTCATCTGGGGCATGGTGGGTGAAAACCAGGTCTTCAAGGATATGGACCACGTGCCCATGACCACCTTGCGCTAAGTCCAAACTACCCAACACGTTTCAACACCATGATTCTTGAACAATTTCAACTCCAGGGTCGCGTGGCCATGGTCACCGGCTGCAACACCGGCCTGGGCCAGGGGATGGCAGTGGCGCTGGCGCAAGCCGGAGCCGACATCGTGGGCGTCAACGTCAGCGCACCCGATGACACCCGCGCCCAAGTGGAGGCACTGGGGCGCAAGTTCCTGGACCTGCGCGCCAACCTGTCCGATACCGGCTGCCTGGAAGACCTGGTCCAGCAAGGCCTGACACTTTCCGGCAAACTCGACATCCTGGTCAACAATGCCGGCATCATCCGCCGCTGCGACGCCATTGACTTCAGTGAGAAGGACTGGGACGACGTCATCGACCTGAACCTCAAGACCGTGTTCTTCCTGGCGCAGGCGGTTGCCAAGCAGTACATCAAGCAAGGCACGGGCGGCAAGATCATCAACGTGGCCTCCATGCTGTCGTTCCAGGGGGGGGTGCGGGTGCCGTCCTACACGGCGTCCAAGAGCGCCGTCATGGGCGTGACCCGGGCTTTGGCCAACGAATGGGCCGCGCATGGCGTCAATGTCAACGCCATTGCGCCGGGCTACATGGCCACCGACAACACCACGGCATTGCGCGCCGACGCTGCACGCAATGCGGCCATACTGGAGCGAATTCCGGCCAACCGCTGGGGCGTGCCTGAGGATCTGGCGGGGCCGGTGGTGTTTCTGGCGTCCAAGGCGTCTGACTACGTGAACGGCTACACCATTGCGGTGGATGGTGGCTGGCTGGCGCGATAGGTCTTCCGCCTTTTAGTAACAGAGTCGGCCGCCATGTACGAGAACAAGCGCCTGGGGTTTTTGTTTGTCTTGCCCTTTGTGCTGGGTGTGTTGCTGTTCAAGCTGTTCCCGTTTGTGATGAGCTTTGCGCTCAGCTTTACCCAATATGACTTGATCGATCCTCCTCAGTATGTGGGTCTGGAGAATTACCGGGAGTTGGCCTTTTCTGACCCCTTGTTTCGTAAGTCGCTGGGAGTCACCCTGTTGTTTGCCGTGCTGGCAGTTCCGCTGAGGGTTGGGTTTGCGCTGTTCATCGCCCATGTGCTGAATTTCCGCTTGCGAGGTATCAACTTCTTTCGCGCGGCGTTCTACTTGCCGTCCATTCTGGGTGGCTCGATTGCCGTGGCGGTGCTGTGGCGTTTCATTTTTGCAAAGAACGGTCTGGTCAACCTGCTGATGACGCAGGTGGGTCTGGAACCCATTGCCTGGCTGGCCGACGAGCACTACTCCATGTGGACCATCGTGTTGCTGTTCACTTGGCAGTTCGGCTCGGCCATGGTGATTTTCCTGGCGGCGCTGCAAAACGTGCCGGCCTCGCTGTATGAGGCCGCCGAATGTGATGGCGCCAGCAAGCTGCAGCAGTTCTGGAACATCACCGTGCCGCTGATCACGCCGGTCATATTTTTCAACATGATCATGCAGATGGTGCACGCCTTTCAGGAGTTCAACGGGCCGTACATGATCACCGAGGGCGGGCCGCTCAGTTCCACGTACGTGCTGGCGCTGTACATCTATGACCAGAGTTTCCGCTTCTTCAATCTGGGCTATGGTGCGGCGCTCTCGTGGGTGCTGTTTGCCTTGGTGGCAAGTTTGAGCGCCATCAGCTTCTGGAGTTCCAGGTACTGGGTGTTCTACGCTGGCGAGAAAGAGCCGCGCAAATGAGCGCCTCCAACATGCAGCATCCGCCCGGTGGCGAGGGTAGCCATCCCTGGGTGCGGTACGTCGCGTTGGTGCTGGTGGCCCTGGTCATGCTGTATCCATTGATCTGGTTGATAGGCGCTTCGTTCAAGAGCAACAGCGAGATATTTACCGAGGTGGGTTTCTGGCCCCAGCGGTTCGATTTCAGCGCCTATGCCAAGGGCTGGAAGACCAGCACTGAGTACACGTTTGCCACCTATTTTCTGAACAGTTTCCTGATCACGATTCCGCGCATCATCGTCACGGTGATCTCCTGCGTGCTGGTGGCCTATGCCTTTGCCCGCTTCGAATTCTGGGGCAGGAAGCTGTTGTTCTCCATCATGGTGGGTACCATGATGCTGCCGCTGATCGTGTTGCGCCTGCCGCAGTACCTGGTGTTTCGCGAGCTGGGTTGGCTGGACTCCTACTTGCCGCTGATCGTGCCGTCGGCGTTTGCCACGGACACCTTTTTCATCTTCATGCTGGTGCAGTTTTTGAAGGGCATTCCACGGGATATGGAAGAGGCGGCACAGATCGACGGCTGTAACGCGCTGCAATTGCTGTGGCACATCATCGTGCCGCTGCTCAAGCCGGCCATCGTCTCGGTTATCGTGTTCCAGTTCATCTGGACCATGAACGACTTCATGGGCCCGCTGATCTACCTGGCGTCGGTCGAGAAATACCCGGTGTCACTCGCATTGAAGATGAGCATTGGTGCGACCGAAGAGGTGGAGTGGGCCAACGTGATCGCCATTTCGGTGGTGGCGCTGATTCCGTCGGTGGTGGTGTTTTTTGCGGCGCAGAAGCACTTCATCGAAGGGGCTACTTCGAGTGGCGTCAAGGGGTAGCGATGGTTTGTACGTCTGCGCTTTTTGCTTGCTCCGGAGTGGTCGGTGTATGCCTTTTGCTCCGTGTCCCCCGCGCTTCGCGCTCCTCCTTGACCTACGCAAAACGCATACACCGACCACTCCTGCGGACTTGCGCTTGTCGAGGTATTCAACTTCCCCTCTCGCGTCCCGATGCTTCAAGCCTCGGGCAAGGGCTGGCTGTTTTGCGTAGGTTAAGGAGGAGACCGCGCAGCGGTCGGGGGACACGAAGCAAAACAGCCAGCCCTTGCCCGGAGCGGGCAGCAGAAACACTCCTTGCACCATGCGAGCAGAACAACAGCTACGGAGACACCTGAGTGGCACGACTGCAACTGAACAAAATCGAAAAGGTCTACCCCAACGGCTTCAAGGCCGTGCATGGAGTGGACCTGGAGGTGCAGGACGGTGAGTTCATGGTCTTCGTGGGCCCGTCCGGTTGCGCCAAGAGCACCCTGCTACGCATGATTGCCGGACTGGAGTCCATCACCGGCGGCGAGCTGCACATCGGCAACAAGCTGGTCAACCAGTTGGCGCCCAAGCAGCGCGGCATCGCCATGGTGTTCCAGAACTACGCGCTGTACCCGCACATGACGGTGTATGACAACCTGGCGTTCGGGCTGAAGTTAGCGAGTACCCCCAAGGCCGAAGTCGCACAGCGTGTGCGCCATGCCGCCGGTCTGCTGGAGATGGAGCACCTGCTGGAGCGCTACCCCAAACAGCTCAGTGGTGGGCAGGCGCAGCGCGTGGCGGTGGGCCGGGCCATTGTGAAGAAGCCTGAAGTGTTCTTGTTCGACGAACCCCTGTCCAACCTGGACGCCAAGCTGCGCGCCGCCATGCGGGTGCGCCTGACCGAGCTGCACCGCACGCTGCGTGAATCCGGTCAACCGGCCACGGTGGTCTATGTGACGCACGACCAGGTAGAGGCCATGACCATGGGCGAGCGCATCTGTGTGCTCAAGGACGGCGTGATCCAGCAGGTGGATACCCCCACCGCGCTGTACGACCGACCGGCCAACGCCTTTGTGGCCAGCTTCATTGGATCGCCGGAGATGAACATCGTCAAAGCCCAGTTGCAGCAACTCGACGGCGGAGTGGTGGTGGAGCTGGGTGGGCAGGTGCTGCGTCTTCCTGCATCCAGGGCCGGGCAGCTCCATAGCAGTGGCAGTGCGGTGCAATTCGGCTTGCGCCCCGAACATGTGTCGGCCGGGCCGCGCTCCCAGGGCGACAGCGTTCCCGTGCCGGGCACCTTGCGCTTTATCGAGCATATGGGCAGCGAGGTGTTCGTACATTTCAAGGTGGGAGACCTCGCCATGAGTGCACGGGTGCCTGCGGACGAACTCCACGGCTTGCAGGACAAAGCCCGTGGTGCTGAACATGCTTTCCATTTTCAGATGCAGCGGGCCCACCTGTTTGACGCAGAGAGCGGCGTGAGTCTGTTGCGGTGCGCCGGATGATGTTGCAACGCCGACACTTTGCTGCACTGGCACTGAGCCCTCTGGTGGCGCGTGCGCAGGCACCGGCCCCTGCGGTGCTGCGTTTCGCATGGTGGGGCGGCGCGAGCCGCCACGAGTCGACGTTGAAGGCCATCGCGCTGTTCGAGCAGCAAAGCCCCGGACTCAAGGTGAAGGCCGAGTACATGGGTTTTCACGGCTACCTGGAGCGGCTGACCACGCAAATTGCCGGCGGCTCCGAGCCAGACGTCATGCAGATCAACTGGGCCTGGCTGGCGATGTTCTCCAAGCGGGGGAATGGGTTTGTCGATCTGGACAAGTACCGCTCGGTATTGTCATTGGACCAGTTCAGCGAGCAGGATGTGAACGCGGGCCGGGTGGCAGGCAAGCTCAATGCCTTGCCGTCGGCCTATACGGCCCGCGTCCTCCTCTGGAACAAGGCCAGCTTTGACCGGGCCGGACTCGCCGTGCCCAGGACCTGGGATGAAATCTTCGCTGCCGGCCCGGTCTTCAAGGCCAGGCTAGGGGAACACGCCTATCCCCTGGACGGCGAGCTGTACGACATGATGCTGCTGTCGCAGGCCTACGTGCAGCAGAAGCATGGAACGCCGTATGTCGACCCCGTGGAGCCAAGGGTGGCGATGAGCCCCGCGGCGGCGCTGGAATGGGTGCAAACCTACCGCCGCCTGATTACCGAACATGTGGCTACACCACTGCCCTTGCGTGCCAGTTTGGGCGGTGCAGACAAGGCCACGGAGCAGCAGCAGGACTGGGTGGTTGGCAATTGGGCCGGCAACTTTGCGTGGGATTCCGCCATACCGCTGCGCGCGGCCACGCTGAACCCGCAACAACACCTGGTGCTGGGCGAGTTTCCCACGTTGCCCGGTGCTGCAGTCAGCGGCATGTTTGGCCGTCCCAGTGTCATGTTGGCGGTCGGACGCAACAGCAGGCAGCCGGAATTGGCCGCGCGGCTGGTCAATTTTCTGCTGACCGACCCACAGGCCGCGCGCATCCTGGGCAAGACCCGTGGCGTGCCTGCAGCGCGCAGCCAGCGCGATGTGCTGTTGCAGGCCAACAAGCTGCCGGCCATGGAACTGGCCGCGCATGAACAAATCAAAAAACAGCGGGATGCGGGACGGGTTCCTGTGCCGGCACCGCTGTTCGAACATGCCCGCTTGCACAAGTTCATGCGGGAGGTGTTCGAGACCGTAGCCTACGGAAAGACGACAGACCAGGAGGCGGCCCGCCGCCTGGTCGAAGAAGGTAACGCCCTGTTGAAACGCATCAAGTAAAACCTATGACCAAAGCAACCCAACGCCATTTGAAGTTTGAATCCCGTCAAGACCCGGATACCGGCGCCCGCGTCACGCGGCTCACGCCGACCGACATCACCTGCCACCGCAACTACTTCTACCAGAAGTGCTTCACCAAAGACGGCTCCAAGCTGGCCTTTGCCGGTGAGTTTGGCCCCGGCAATGCCTGGAATTACCACCTGCTGGACCTCAACAGCCAGGTGGCCACACAACTGACCGACCAGCGCGGTGAGAATACGTTTGGTGGTTTTCTGAGCCCCGATGACCAGCACCTGTATTTCGTGCGCGCCGAACGCCAGTTGATCCGGCTCACACTGTCGGACTTGAGCGAAGAGGTGGTCTACACCGTGCCGCAAGGCTGGGTGGGCTATGGCACCTGGGTGTCCAACAGCGCCTGTACCAAGATGGTGGGCATAGAGATCCATGCAGACGACTGGTTCCCATTGAGCGACTGGAAGAAATTCCACGACATGTACCACGCCAAGCCGCGCTGTCGTCTGATCCGCATCGACCTGGCGACCGGGCAGCGTGACGTGATTCTGGAAAAACACGGCTGGCTGGGCCACCCCCAGTACCAACCCTTCCATGACGACACCGTGGCCTTCTGCCACGAGGGACCACATGACCTCGTGGACGCGCGCATGTGGTTCATCAATGAAGATGGCAGCAATCTGCGCTGCGGCAAGGTGCATCTGGAAGGCGAAGCCTGCACCCACGAATTCTGGGTGCCGGACGGCTCAAGCATGATCTATGTGTCGTATCTGAAGGGCCAGCGCGAGCGCTGGATCTGCGCGCTGGACCCGGTGACGCTGGAGGACAGGCGGCTGATGTCCATGCCACCCTGCTCGCACCTGATGAGCAACTTTGATGGCACGCTGTTGGTCGGTGACGGCTGCGGCTCACCGGCTGACGTGGCGGACGCTGGTAGTCACGACATCGTGACCGATCCGTTCCTGCATGTGTTTGACCTCAAGGCTGGCAGCGTGCGCGCGGTTGCGCACCACGATTCTTCGTGGCGTGTCCACAAGGGCAGTCGGCAGGTGACGCATCCACACCCTTCGTTCACACCCGACGAAAAACAGATTCTGTTCAGCTCCGACGCAGAAGGCGAACCGGCGCTGTACCTGGCGGACGTGGGCGCGCCATGACGAGGTGGATGGGCCTGGCGGCGTGTGGGGTGGCGTGTCTGCATCTGGGCGCATGGGCGCAAGACACTGCACGGCCCCAGTTGGCGCCAGCGGCTGCTGCGGACTACACCGTGGCAACCTATCTGGCACAAGGGCCCGCGCCCTGGACACCGGCAGACCCGTCGGCGTTGCTGGGGGTGCGGCCCGATGTGGTCGTGGCCCTGGATGGCAGCGGCACCCATACCAACCTGCAGGCTGCGCTGGACGCGGCACCTGCCGCTGGCACGGCGTCGCGTCGATTTGTGATTGGGCTGGCCGCCGGCACCTACCGCGGGCAAGTGTGCCTGCAGGGCAAGGCGCCAGTGGCGCTGGTGGGCCTGGGCCTGCAGCCGTCGGATGTGCGGATCGTGGCCGCGCGCTACGCCGGCGAGAAGAAGCGCCCCGGTGTCGATGCCGGCAATCCCTGCCTGCCCACGCTGGATGCGCCGGCCTATGGTACGTTTAGCAGCGCCAGTCTGGGTATTTTTAGCAACGACGTGCAGGTATCGCATCTGACGGTTGAAAACGATGCCATGCAAGCCGTGCGCGGCGGCAAGGGTTACCCGATAGAAGCCGCCGAAGCGGGCGGCGCACAGGCTGTGGCCCTGATGACCCAAGGCGACAGGATTCAACTCGAAGACGTCCACCTGCTGGGTCACCAGGACACGCTGTACGTGCGTGCCGCACCGGGTCATTCAGGGGACCGGGTGTATGTGCACCGCAGCCTGGTAGCGGGGGACGTGGATTTCATCTTTGGTGCGGGCACGCTGGTGATCGACGACAGCACCATTCTCAGTCGTGCAGGGCGCAGGGCGGTGGGCGAGGGTGGCCATGTGCTGGCACCCAGTACGGCACCCCAAACTGCATTGGGAATTTTGGTGAACAACAGCCGCCTGATTGGCGAAGCCGGGCTGCGCCCGGGTTCGATTTCATTGGGGCGTGCCTGGGACCAGGGCATTGCCAAAGGTGCGTGGCAAAAGGCTACTTCACCCAATGGGCAGGCCGTGGTGCGCAACAGTTTTCTGGGTGCGCACATCGGCCCCTGGGCCGCCTCCACCTCGCGGCGACCCTTTAGCCCCTCGGGTGAGCAGGCCAACCGCATGCAGGAATGGGGCAACCAGACGCTGGCAACATATGACGAGACGCTGGCGTCACACGACGGCTGGGCCGCTGCGCAGGGTGGCACACAGGGTGGTGCCGGTGCCTCGGCGGAACACACTTACACGGTGCGCAACCGCGCCGAACTGGTGGCGGCGTTGGCACCCGGTGTCTACCGACGCGTGGTGCGCGTCGTCGGCCGCGTCAACCTTAGCACCGATGCCACTGGGCGTGCACTGGGCTATGCGGACTACCGCGACGCGGCATTCGACCCACTGGCCTTTTTGGCGGCCTATGACCCGGCCGTCTGGGGCAAGAAGCCACCGAGCGGACCACAAGAGGAGGCCAGGCAACGCTCCGCGCGCCGGCAGGCCGAACAGGTGGTGGTGAAGTTGCCATCGCACACCACACTGGTGGGTGTGGGGCTAGACGCCGCGATCGTCAACGGCACGCTGTTCCTGGACAAGGTGGACAACGTCATCATCCGCAACATCCACTTCTCGGATGCCTATGACTACTTCCCGGCCTGGGACCCCAAGGACAACGCCAACGGCGAGTGGAATTCAGAGTACGACAACATCACGCTACGCGGTGCCACCCATGTGTGGATAGACCACTGTACGTTTGACGATGGGCAGCGTTCGGACGACATGGAGCCCGTTCTCTTGGGTCGCCAGGTGCAGCACCATGACGGCTTGCTGGACATTACGCAGCAATCCAACTGGGTCACCGTATCGTGGAACCACTTTCACCACCATGACAAGACGACCCTGGTTGGCAGCAGTGACGGCCAGGCGCTGGACGAAGGAAAACTCAAGGTCACCTTCCACCACAACTGGTACGAGCACATCAAAGAGCGCACGCCCCGTGTGCGTTACGGTGAAGTGCATGTCTACAACAATTTGTTTGAAGGCGGAGTGGATGGACCGTACCCCTACGGCTATTCGCTGGGGATAGGCCACCAGTCCAGGATCTACAGCGAACGCAACGCCTGGGTAACGCCCCCTGCGGTGCGCTCCGCCCAGTTGCTGCGTGTCCTCAAGGGGAATCGCTTCTTTGACAACGGGTCCACCCACAATGGTTTGGCGGTGGATCTGCTGGCAGAGTTGCGCACGACCCGCCCTGGTGTGAACTGGGTTGCCGACGTGGGGTGGACGCCCAGCCTCTTTCTTGCGATGGATAGCGTGGCGGATGTGCCCGCCCGGGTTCGGGCAGGGGCCGGTGCCGGACGTGGAAAGGCAGACTGACGATGCAAAGCTTTATGGACCACAACTTCCTGCTCGACACGGAAGTCGCACAACAACTTTACCGGGAGGTTGCTGCGGAACTGCCCATCATCGACTACCACTCGCATTTGCAGCAGGGTGAAATCGCGGCCAAAAAGCAGTTCCGCAACATCGCGGAGTTGTGGCTGGGGGGGGACCATTACAAGTGGCGGCTGATGCGCAGCGCCGGCGTGTCTGAAGATTTCATCACCGGAACCCAGAGCGACGAGGCCAAGTTCCTGGCCTTTTGTCGCGTGTTGCCGCTGGCCGCTGGCAATCCGATTGTCCACTGGTGCCATCTGGAACTGCAGCGCCTGTTTGGCATCACGCTGACCATCAACGTGACCAACGCGCCCCGCATCTGGGAACAGGCGAACGCGCGCCTGGCGACCATGACCTGCTGGACGCTGTTGGAGCAGGCCAAGGTCGAAGTGGCCTGCACGACGGACGACCCGGTGGACGACCTGGCGCAGCACGAAGTGATTGCCCGCTCAGAACTGTCGACCCGGGTACTGCCGGCGTTTCGCCCCGATGCCGCCATGCGCATCAACCGCCCCGGCTTTGTGGAGTATCTGGCAACACTGGGCTCGGTGACGGGCGCACGCATCGCCCGCTATGGCGACCTGGTGGCGGCACTGGCCGACCGCGTCACGTATTTTCACCAGCGCGGCGCACGCATCTCGGACCATGCCGTCGACTTGCCCATCAGCTGTGACGCCGTGTCGGTCGACGCGTGTGAGGCGCTGCTGTACAAGCGCCTGTCGGGTGCCACGCTCAGCGAAGCCGAGCAGGCCGCCTTCCAGCGCGGACTGTTGCAGGACCTAGGCGCCATCTATGCGCGCCACCAGTGGGCCATGTGCCTGCACATCGGTGCACAGCGCAACAACAGTCAGCGCGGCATGCAGATGCTGGGCCCCGATACGGGTTATGACGCCATTTCCGACGCAGGCCATAGCCGCGGTATCGCGGGTTTGCTGGATGCGCTCGACGCCGACGGCCTGTTACCCAAGACCATGCTGTTTTGCCTGAACCCGGCCATGAATGAAATGCTGGCCGCATTGATCGGCTGCTTTCAGGACGGCAGCGTTGCCGGCAAGGTGCAAATGGGGCCAGCCTGGTGGTTCAATGACCACAAGGACGGCAACCTGCGCCAACTGCGGGCACTGGCCAACCACGGCGTGCTGGGTACTTTTGTCGGCATGGTGACCGACTCGCGCAGTTTCGCGTCCTATCCGCGGCATGACTATTTCCGCCGCCTGCTGTGCCGTCAACTGGGGCGCTGGGTGACAGACGGGGAGTATCCCCATGACCGAGAAGCATTGGAAACCCTTGTGGGCGGTGTCTGCTACGACAACGCCAAGCGGTACTTCGCGCTATGACCGATACCCGTGGCAGGGTGCTGTGCATCCATCCCGACGACGACATGCTGGTGGCGCTGGTCGACTTGCACCCGGGCGATACCGTGGAATGGGCCCAACAGCCGCTGCGCATCCGTACGCCAGTGCAGCGCAAACACAAGGTCGCGCGGCGAGACTGCGCGCCAGGTGACATCCTGTGCCTGTACGGCACACCGGTTGGCAAAGCCACCAAGCCCATTGGTTCGGGCTGTGCCGTCACGATTGACAACCTGGAGCACTATGCACCCGCACCGGTGCTCCATGCGGATTCTCCGGCACCGGTCTGGAGCGCGCCAGATGTTGCACGCTGGCAGCAGGCGACCTTCCAGGGCGTGGTCCGCGCCGATGGACGGGTTGGCACGGCCAACCACTGGCTCATCTTTCCACTGGTGTTTTGTGAAAACCGCAATGTCGAGCAATTGCGCGACGCGCTGGTGCGCCCGCTCGGCTATGGCCAGGACGATCTGGCGGATTTCACCCGTTCGCTGTTGGGTGATACAGCTTCCACTGCTACGGCGACGCGGCCGTTTCCCAACGTGGACGGAGTCCGCATCATTACCCACCAGGGGGGGTGTGGTGGCACGCGCGCCGATGCCCGCTCGCTGTGCCGCATTCTGGCGGCCTATGCCGACCATCCCAACGTGGCTGGCGTCACCGTATTCAGCCTGGGTTGCCAGAACGCGCAGGTCGACATGTTCAAGGCGGCACTGGCCGAGAAGAACCCCAAATTCGACAAGCCCTGCCTGGTCTATGAACAGCAGAAGTGGGAGGGCGGTGAGTCGGCCATGATGAAGGCCGTGGTGCAGGACACGCTGAAGGAACTGGCAGTGGCCAATGCAGTCCGCCGCCAGCCGGTTCCACTGTCGCACCTGCGCATTGGCGTCAAGTGCGGTGGTTCCGACGGTTTTTCCGGCATCACCGCCAACCCGGTTCTGGGCCTGGTATCGGACCGCCTGGTGGCGCTGGGCGGCGCATCCATCCTGTCGGAATTCCCCGAGTTGTGTGGCGTCGAGTCCAGCCTGATGGCGCGCTGCGTGAACGCGTCCGACCGGCAGCGCTTTGTCGACCTGATGCACGATTTCGAAACCCGCGCCCAGGCGGCCGGCACCACGTTTGCCGACAACCCCAGCCCGGGCAATATCCGTGACGGACTGATCACCGATGCCATGAAGTCCGCCGGGGCCGCGCGCAAGGGCGGTAGCTCGCCCATTGTTGCCGTGCTGGACTATGGCGAGGTGGCCCAGCAACCGGGGCTGTCGCTGCTGTGCGCGCCAGGCAACGACGTGGAGTCGGTGACGGCGCTGGTTGCAGCGGGCGCCAACGTCGTGCTGTTCACCACCGGTCTGGGCACCCCCACCGGCAACCCCATTGCACCTGTCGTCAAGATTTCCAGCAACACCGATGTCGCCACGCGCCTGTCCGAACTGATCGACTTTGACTGCGGCAGCATCCTGCAGGGCGCCGACCCGGAAGCCCTGGCCGATGCGCTGCTGGCGCAGATTGTGTCAACCGCCTCCGGGCACACGCAGACCCAGGCTGACCGGTTGGGCCAGCACGATTTCATTTTCTGGCGGCGCGATATTTCGCTATGAACCTGACTTCAGAATTGCCACGATTGCGGCGCGCAACAGCGTTCACGTTGCCCATCCGTGTGTTGCAGTTCGGGCAGGGCAATTTTCTGCGCGGGTTTGTGGATTGGCAGCTGGATGTGCTCAATGAACGTTGCGGCCTGGACTTTGGCGTCGTTGTCGTTCGGCCCACGTCCCGTTCGACGGCGCCTCTGCTGGACACGCAGGGTGGTTGTTACACCACGGTGCTGCGGGGGCTGGACGCCAACGGCACATTGCAAACGGACGTGCGCCAGATTAACTGCGTGCAACGTGAACTCGACCTCTCCATACACTTTGCGGACTATCTGGCTCTGGCGCACAACCCGGATGTCCGCTTTGTTGTATCGAACACCACCGAGGCCGGCATCGCTGTCAATGGCAGTGGCCGCTATGCCGACCAGCCGCCCGCAGCCTTTCCCGCCAAGCTCACGCGGTGGTTGTTTGAGCGGTTTGTGTGCTTTGGCGGGGATGCTGACAAAGGCATCGTGCTGCTTCCCTGCGAGTTGATCGAAGCCAATGGCCCGGCCCTGCACGCCGCCGTTGTGCACTTCGCCACGCTGTGGCAGCTGGAGCCAGCGTTTCAGGCCTGGCTGGACCAGTCCTGCCACTTCTGCTCCACGCTGGTGGACCGCATTGTCACGGGTTACCCAACCGCTGAAATCGAAACCTTGCAGATGGAATTGGGCTACCGGGACGACTTTCTGGTTGCGGGGGAGCGCTACCACTACTGGGCGATTGAAGCGCCGCCATCGGTGGCGCTGGAGTTGCCCTTACAGCGCGCGGGCCTTCATGTGGAGTGGGTAGCAGACCTCACACCCATTCGCCTGCGCAAGGTCGCCATTCTCAATGGCGCGCACACCCTGCTGGCCGCGGTTGGCTTGCTGGCGGGCATTCGCACCGTGGGGGAGGCCGTGTCCGACCCGGACCTGGGTCCTTTTCTGCGTGCCACGCTGTGGGAAGAAATCATTCCGGTTCTGCCGTTTCCAGAAAATGAGTCACGGGCCTATGCGGACGACGTCTTGCGGCGCTTTGGTAATCCGCACATCCAGCACCAATTGACGGCCATTGCCCTGAATATGGAGAGCAAGTGCCTGGCCCGCTTGCTACCCCAGATCATCCGCTTCCACCAGATCAGGGGGTGCTTTCCTGTGCGCCTGGTGCTGGCGCTGGCGGCAGCGATGCAGGGGCTTGCAGAGCTCTGCGCGCAGATTGAACGCGTCATGGACGCCATCCCCGGCCTGCACGCGGCCGTGAACGCCCAGCGTACCAGGATTTCCGCCGTCGGGATGCGCGCGGCGTTGCCCTGTGCGGGGGTGTCGATATGAAAGCCATAGGTGCTTGCGCGTGGCTGGTGGCGATGGCTTTGGTGGGTGCCGCGCATGCCCAGATTAATCCCTATACCTATGACGCACAAGGCTGGGCCAGTGGCACCACCGGCGGGCGCGGCGGTCGAATCATTCGCGTCAGCAACCTCAATGCATCCGGCCCGGGCTCGTACCGGGAAGCCGTTGAAGCGCAGGGGCCGCGCATTGTCGTGTTTGAGGTGGGTGGCGTCATTGACATGGGTGGTCAGACCATCACGATAAGAAGCCCGCACCTGACGATTGCTGGCCAGACCGCACCCGCCCCGGGTATTACCGTGATCAAGGCGGAAACCAACATCGCCACCCATGACGTGATCATCCAGCACATGATGTTTCGCCCGGGTGAGTTTGGGCGCGCCAAACGCAGTGGCCACGACCAGGACGGCATTTCTACCCAGGGCGCTGCACACCATGTCATCGTGGACCACTGTTCTCTGTCGTGGGCCACCGACGAAAACCTGTCCGTTGGCGGTCCCCGCTTCGAGGGAGCGAGCCCCGACGACTGGCGGCGCAATACCTCGCACGCGGTCACCTATAGCTACAACCTGATCTACGAAGGATTGGCGAATTCGGTCCATCAGAAGGGCGAGCATTCCAAGGGCAGCCTGGTCCATGACAACGCTACGGAGATATTGCTGTACGGCAATGTCTATGCCTCCAATCGGGAACGCAACGCGCTGTTCAAGGGCGGTGTGCAGGCAGCCATGGTCAACAACCTCATCTATAACCCCGGGCTGAAAGCCGTGCACTACAACCTGGTAGCCCACGAGTGGATTGGCCACGATTACCTGACCGGAAAGGTGACTCTCGTAGGCAACGTGTACCGCCACGGTCCGGACACCAGGACCAACACGCCGCTGTTTGCGCTGGGTGGGCATGGTGACGTAGAGCTTTACCTGAAGGACAACATTGCGGTCAATGATGTGGGGCAGGCCGTGGCGCATACCGGTGTTTACACGGCCAGCCAGGCGCGCATTGTGCCGGTGGAGACGCCTTACCTTCCTGCTGACATCAAGGCGTACCCGGCGCAGGAACTGGAGCGTGCGCTACCGCTGGTCGCCGGAGCGCGGCCCTGGGCGCGGGACCCGATCGACTTCAAGCTGCTGTCCGATGTGGCCGAAGGGCGAGGCCAGATCATCGACTCTGAAACCGACAACGCCATGGGCTACCCGCTGTACCCGCCCACCAGCCGTCCGTTTCGTGAAGCCGACTGGAACCTCGCCGACATGAGCCCCAAGGCGGGCTGGGCGTCACTCACCGTGGCCATACGCCGCTAGGCCCCCGCCTTCGCAATCTGTTTTCACCACCACAAGAGGAGACACTCGCATGACATACCGCGCAAACCTTATCAAGCCGCTGATCGCAGCCGCATCCCTGCTGGCCGTGGCCAGCGCCTGGGCCACGGAGTTCCGCTCGGCCGACATCCACCCGGACGACTACCCCACCGTGCTGGCGGTTCGCCACATGGGGGAGGAACTGAGCAAGGCCACCAACGGCAAGCACAGCATCAAGGTGTTCTCCAAGTCGGCGCTGGGCATTGAGAAAGACACCATCGAGCAGACCAAGCTGGGCGCCATCGCCATGACGCGCGTGAATGTAGCGCCCATGAACAACATCTGCGCGGCCACCATGGTCCCCACCATGCCCTTTTTGTTCCGATCCACCGAGCACATGCGCAAGGTGCTGGACGGCGCCATCGGCGACGAGATCCTGAAGGATTGCGAGGCCCAGGGCTTCATCGGCCTGGCGTTTTATGACTCGGGTGCACGCTCCATGTACACCGTCAAGAAACCTGTCAAGACACTGGCCGACGCCAAGGGTCTGAAGGTGCGCGTGCAGCAAAGCGACCTGTGGGTCTCGTTGCTGGAAGCCATGGGCGCCAATGCCACGCCCATGCCCTTCGGCGAGGTCTATACCGCGTTGAAGACCGGGCTGGTGGACGCAGCGGAAAACAACTACCCCAGCTACGAGAGCTCACGCCACTTCGAGGTGGCACGTTTCTACAACAAGACCGAGCACTCGCTGGCGCCCGAGATTCTGCTGTTCTCCAAGAAGATTTGGGACACCCTGTCAGCAGACGAACAAAAGCAGATCCGTGCGGCGGCCAAGGAGTCGGTCACCTACATGCGCAAACTGTGGGACGAGCGCGAAGAAAAGTCTCTGGCCATCGTCAAGGCGGCCGGCGTCCAGATTGTGGAAGTCGACAAGGCCAGCTTCCAGGCCGCCATGAAGCCGGTGTATGACAAGTTCCTGAAAGACCCCAAGCTGCAGGACATGGTCAAGCGCATCAACGCCGTCAAGTAAGACACACGCCGATGTACACCCGTTTTTGCGCCGCGCTGGCGCGGCTGTGTCTGCAACTGGGCGTTGGCGGTCTGGTGCTTCTGGTGCTGGCCGTGCTGTACCAGGTGATAGGCCGCTATGTGTTCAACGACACGCCCACCTGGGCCGAGAGCGGCGCCGTGCTGTTGGTGCTCTATGTGACCATGCTGGGCATGGCCGTGGGCGTGCGCGACGCCGGGCACATCGGCCTGGAGTCCCTGCTGGTGCTGGCGCCGGATGCGATGCGGCTGAAACTGGAGCTGCTGATCCAGGCCCTGGTGCTGGTCTTCGGGCTGGTCATGGCCTACAACTGTGGCGTGCTGGCGGCCAGCGTGTGGGACTACAAGATCCCCACGCTGGGCGTGTCAGAAGCCATGAAATACCTGCCGCCGGCCGGTGCGGGGGTGCTGATCGCCCTGTTTTCCCTGGAGCACATCATTGCCTTGCTGCGCCATACCGATGTGGAGCCTGCATGGCACTGACCATTCTGTGCGTGAGTTTCACGCTGTTGCTGTTGCTGGGCGTGCCGGTGGCGTTTTCCATCGGCCTGTCCTCGTTGGCGACCCTGCTCTACGAGGGCATGCCGCTGGCCGTGGGCTTCCAGCAAATGATTTCCGGCATGAGCCCGTTCTCGTTCCTGGCCATTCCGTTCTTCATCTTTGCCGGGGAAATCATGATGTACGGCGGCATTGCCGACCGCATTGTGGATTTCGCCAAGTCGCTGGCGGGCCATGTACGTGGCGGGCTGGGCATGAGCAATGTGCTGGCCTGCACGCTGTTTGGTGGCGTGTCCGGCTCACCCGTGGCCGACGTGTCGGCGATGGGCGCGGTGCTGATTCCACAAATGAAGAAGGCCGGGTATGACGCCGACTATGCGGTCAACGTCACCACCCATGCCTCGCTGGTCGGGGCCCTGATGCCCACCAGCCACAACCTGATCATCTTCACGCTGGCGGCCAGCGGCAAGGTCAGCATTGCGGCGCTGATTCTGGCGGGCATCGTCCCGGCTATCCTGCTGACGGTGTGCAACCTGGTAGCGGCCTACGCCGTGGCCGTCAAGCGCGGCTACCCGGCCGGCACGTTTCCCGGCTGGGCGATTGTGTGGCGATCCTTCCTGCAATCCCTGCCGGGCCTGCTGGTGGTGGTCATCATCATTGCGGGCATTCTGTCGGGTGCGTTCACGGCCACCGAGTCGGCGTCGGTGGCGGTGGTCTGGGCACTGTTCCTGGCAACGCTGGTGTACAAACGCCTCACCCGCGAGCAGTTTCTGAAGGCCGCTGCCAAGGCGGTCAAGGCCACCGGCTCAGTATTGCTGCTGATCGGCATCAGCTCGATGTTTGGCTACCTGATCGGCCTGTATGGCGTGGCGGAGCTGACCGGCCAGATGCTGGGCAGCGTCAGCACCAAACCCTGGGTCATCTTCCTGTGGGTCAACATCATCCTGTTTGTGCTGGGCACGTTTCTGGATATGGCGGCCACCATCCTGATCTGCACCCCCATCTTTCTGCCGATTTGCCAGCAAATGGGCATGAGCACCGAGCAGTTCGGCATCGTCATGCTGATCAATTGCGCGCTCGGCCTGAATACGCCACCCGTGGGCACGACGCAGTTCGTGGGGTGCACGATTGGCGGCATCTCGGTGGGCGACGTGATGAAGACCATCTGGCCGTTTTACGGCGGACTGGTTGTGGCGCTGATGTTGGTGACGTACGTACCCGCGTTTTCGATGTGGCTGCCGCAATTGCTGTTGAAGTAGCCATTTCCCCCAAAAAAGAGGCTTCGCAATATAATTTGAAACATATTTTCAGAGAAAACAAAACAAATGGATGATGATTCCTTAGACTCCAAGCAGCCGGAGTCGGTGGCGGCCGTCCTCAAGACCTTTGGTCTGCTGCAGGCCCTGGCAGACCGCAGCGAAACCGGTATTTCGGACCTGTCCGTGCGCCTGGCCATGCCCAAGGCTACGGTCTATCGTTTCCTGCAAACCATGATGACGCTGGGCTATGTGCGCCAGGAGGCCGACAGCGAACGCTACGGCCTGACGATGAAAGTGTTCGAGCTGGGCACCAAGGCCCTACAGTACCCCGAGCTGGTCGATCTGGCCAAGCACCACATGCAGATGCTGGCCGACAAGACCGGCGAAACCGTGCACCTGGGTGCGCTGATCGACAGCGAAATCATCTATGTGCACAAAGTGGACTCGCGCCACATGCTGGGCATGTACTCCAAGGTGGGCCGGCGCGCGCCGTTGCACTGCACGGCCATTGGCAAGGTGCTGCTGGCCTGGGAGCACCCGGAGCGCCGCGCCATGATTCTCAAGGGCGCCGAGTTCACCAAGTACCGCGACAAGACGATCGTGGAGCCAGCGGCCTTTGCCGAGGAGCTGGAGCGCGTCAAGGCCCAAGGCTTTGGCGAAGACCGCGAAGAGTTTGACGACCACATTCGCTGCCTGGGTGTGCCCATTTTTGACCGGCTGAACCGCCCGATTGCCGGCATGAGCATTTCATTCCCGACCTTTCGCTACGACCCGGCCCGCCAGGGCGAGGTCGTGGCCATGCTGACCGAGGCCAGCCGCGACATCTCGGCGCGCCTGGGGTGCACGCAGTTTCCTCTGGATGTGGCGGACACCAAATAAAAAAGTGGCACCGAAGTGCCACAACAGCGCGGGTCATGAAACTACCCGCACCACCCCGAACCATTTCCTTTGATCCCTACGCACAGGTCTTCACGCGTGAAAGGTGTGCACGGAACTGCTGGCCCCGTCATTGCAGGCGATCCGGTAACTCAGGTCACTGAAGCCTATGAACAGTTCCGCAGTTGTCGCACCACACACCCACTGCAGGTGCAGCGTCGTATCGGACGACTCCAGCAGCCTGAAGCTGCCGTTGAATGCGTTGCAGGTGTTACGCAACCGAATGAGTGCCAGGAAATCCCGCACCACCGGCTTCTGCAACGCCGCTTCAATGTCCGCAGGACTAAAACGTTGGCGGTTGATGTCGCGGCCCACGCCACTGTGCGCCAGCAGGTCCATGTCGTTTTCGCCGGCCAGCAGGCCGACGTAATAAATCTGCGGCACACCGGGCATGAAGAGCTGGATAGCGCGCGCCAGCAGGTAGGCACGGTCGCTGCGTCCCATGGCGTCGTAGAAGGTGCAGTTGACCTGGTAGAGGTCGAGGTTGGAGGCCGCGGCGCCGGTGGCCTGTCGGCTTTGGCCGTTGCTGTTGGCGTGTATGCGTTCGACCAATTGGTCGAGCTGCTCCGGGGGTAGCAGTCCGGGCTGGCGCTCACGGTCCGCCGGGTCGGCGCCCACGTCGATGATGCCAATGCCGTCGTGCGTGTCGAGCACGGTCAGCGCGTTCTCGGGGCGGATGCGAATCCAGTCCTTCAGCGCCTGGCTGTTGCCAAAGAAAAAAGTATGCAGCACCAGCGGCGGCAGCGCAAAGTCGTATACCCAGTCCACGCGCTGTGCGATCTCGACCTGGCGCTGGTAATAGGAATGGATCTCGACCAGCACTTCCATGCCCATGCCTTGCGCCTGCTCGGCAAAGCGGGCGATGAAGTCAAAGGTTTCGGGCAGCATGAAGCAGCTGGTGCCGGCCTTCTTGATGGCGTAGCCCGCGGCATCGAGGCGGATCATGCGGATGCCGTTGTCGGCAAAGCGCTGCAGGATGGAGCGCAGGTAGGCCTGGCCCTGCGCGTGCAGCACATCGATGTCGATTTGCTGCGGCGTGAACGTGGTCCACAGCATCTTCTTCTGCCCATTGCCCAGCACCGTGGACGCAAAGGGCAAGCCCGGGCGCGGGCGGTAGATGGCCAGCAAATCCTGTTCGCTGGCGCCCTGCGGAAACACTGTGCCCATGCTCAGGAACAGGCCCGCGTAAGGCGACGCGTCGCCGTGGGCGCAGTAGTCCTGGAACTGCGGCGACTCGCTCGACATGTGGTTGACGATGGCATCCGCCATCACGTCCACCACGGCGGTCAGGGCGCGGATGTCATCCCAATCGCCCAGGCGCGGATCGACCCGCGTGTGGTCCTTGGGGTCAAAGCCGGCATCGGCGCCGTCGATGGCATCAAAAAACGGCAGCAAGTGCACGCCGCCGAACACGCCCTGCAGCGGGCCCTTGAGCAACTGGGTTAGTTGTTGGAGGTTGCCTCCGCCCAGCCGGTCTACGTACGTGATGAGTTGAACCTGATTTTTCATTGTTGGTGTTTTGGGGTAGCGCTGTTCGTATTTTTGGTATCCACCATCAGCACGGCCGCCGCGGCACACAGCAGCAGCACACCGGCGAGGCGGATGACGTTGCTGGGGTTGCCGCCCAACAGCGTGTCGTAGTAGAGGGGCAGGGTGATCATCTGGATCAGCATGGGGATCACGATGAACATATTGAAGATGCCCATGTAGACACCGGCCCGCTCCGGCGGAATGCAGCCCGCCAGCAGGATGTAGGGGTTGCCCATGATGCTGGCCCAGGCCAGGCCGATGCCGACCATGGGAACAAAGAGCAGCCACTTGTTCGTGATGTCCGGCAGAACCCACATGCCCGCTGCCGCCAACGTCAGGCACACCGCGTGAACCACCTTGGGGCCAAAGCGGCGGGTGAACGGCACCATGGCAAAGGCCGACAGAAAGGCAACGAAATTGTAGAAGCCGCCGATTTGTCCATTGAGAAGACCCGCCTCGCGAAAGCCCGCGGTCGTGGCGTCGGACGTGTGGAACATTGTCTTGGCCAGGCTGGGCACGATGTAGATCCAGTAGCACATCATGCCGTACCACTGGAACAGTTTCATCCACCACAGGCGGCGCATGGTGCTGGGCATTTCCTTCACGGCCAGCCAGATCTCGCGCAGCGTGGCCACGCCGCCGGTGGGGCGGGAGCGCATCTCCTGGATGGCCTCGGCCGACAAAGGTAGTTCGGGCACCTTGCGCACCGACCACCACACCGTCACCAGCGAGAACACGGCGCCCATGACGAACGCGGCCATGGTGGCCTGCGGGATGTGGTTGTCGCCCACGGCGTCGCGGTTCATGCCCAGGCCAATCAGGATGGACGGCATCAGGTAGGCCAGTGTCTGGGCCAAGCCGGTGAAAGCACTCTGGGTCAGGAACCCCAGCGAGTGTTGTTCGCGGTCCAGCCGGTCGCTGACATAGGCCCGATACGGCTCCATGGTCACGTTGTTGGCCGCGTCCAGTATCCACAGCAGGCCGGCTGCAAACCACAGCGTGGGGCTCATGGGCATGGCCAGCAGGCCCAGGCTGCACAGGATGGCGCCGATCATGAAGTAAGGCGTGCGCCGGCCCCAGCGCGACACAGTGCGGTCACTCATGGCGCCGATGATGGGCTGCACCAGCAGGCCCGTCATGGGCCCTGCCAGCCACAGCAAGGGCAGGGTGGCCTCGTTGGCGCCTAGGTATTTGTAGATCGGACTCATATTGCTTTGCTGCAGGCCAAAGCTGAACTGGATGCCGAAGAAGCCGACATTCATGTTGATGATTTGCCAGATCGACAAATGCGGTTTTGCAATAGACATCACATCACTCTCAAACTAGGCGGTGTCAAACAAGATTGCCGGCCGTGCTGGCGGCCAAGTGCTTGCGCCACGCGGTGTAGGCCTGCAGGTTGTGGCCCAAAGGCCCCCGATGCCCGCAGATGGCGGCGGCGTAGGCATTGGCAATGCGCAGGGACGATGGGATGTGGCGCCCAGCGAGATGGCAGGCCAGCAGCATGGCGCTAAACCCGTCGCCCGCGCCCACCGTGTCCACCACCTGGGCCACGTCGACCCCCGCACCCTCGGCCTCGCAGTGGCCCACTGCGTCAAAGCAGGCGTAGCCGTGTGGGCCACGCGTCACGATCAAGCGCTGCAGCTGAAAACGCTCCACCAAGCTGGCAACGCCCCGCAGGAACGCGGGCGAGCCCCACTTCTCCGAATGCATGCTGGCGCCGCCCTGCCAGGCCAGCAACTGCATCAGTTCTTCGTCATTGACCTTGACCCAGTCCGCCAGCTCCAGGGACTCCTCGGCCAGCCTTCGGTTGTCGGGGCCGTCGCGCAAGTTCAGGTCCAGGTAGCGCACGGCGTTGGTGGCGTTCAGGGTGTCGCGGATGGCGCTGCGGGATACGCCGTGGCGCTGTGCCAGCGTCCCAAAATAAACAAAGGCCGGGGGCGGGATCGCATCCAGCACCGCCCGCGCCTGCGCCGCATCGATATAGTCCCAAGCCGCATCGGCGGCAATGCGGAAGCTGTGCGCCGCGCCCTTTTGCACCACCTGCACCGTGCCCGTGGGGTGCAAGGCATCTTTCTGAATACCGTGCAGGCCAAGGCCGAAGTCGCGGGCACTTTGCAACAGCACTTCGGCCCATGGATCGTTGGCGCCCAGACGGGTGATGAAGGTCACCGGTACCTGCAAGGCCGCCAGCGAACGGGCCACATTGAAGGGTGCACCGCCGGCTTGCGGACCGCTGTCAAACAGGTCCACCAGGGCCTCGCCCAGCACCAGCACGGCATCCGGCTTGTGGCCCGATGGCGTCGCTGGTGCTGGGTTCGAACTTTCGTTGTCGTTCATCATGCGGTGACCGTGAGACCCTGTCGCTGAGCTTAGAAGGAATACTTCAACTGCACGCTGGCCGAGCGGCCGTTGACGGCGCGGGCCGCATGGCCATCACCCTCGATCTCGGTATAGCCCAGCGTGTTGAACGGGTTGTTCACCCGCAAGGACAGCTGTGTCTTGGCGTTGATGCGGTAGTTGGCAAAGGCGTTGACCGTGGTGAAGCCGGCCATGGTGATGGTGTTGGCATCGTCACCATACGAGTCACCGGTGCCGACCAATGCGGCGCCTAGCTCCAGCGAATCAAAGCTCACCGATGGTGCCAACTGGTACACAAAATCGGCCTGGCGGCGCGGCTTCTTGCCGACCGTGCTGGCGTCGTTGGAGTCGGTGATCTTGGCGTTGGTCCAGGTCGTGCCACCAGCGATGCGCAAATCTCCCACGTTCCACACGGCTTCCAGTTCCAGACCGTTGGACGAGTACTTGTTGGCCGTGAATTTTTGCGTGGTGGCCTCGTAGTTGCTCTCGGTCGTGCGGGCGCTGAACAGCGTCGAGAACAGGCTGAAACCGCCACTGCGCCATTTCACACCGGCTTCCTGCTGCTGGATCTGGTTCAGGGCAATCGGCACCGAGCCGTCCAGCGGATTGCCATACAGCAGGCGGTCGGCGCTGAACGCCACGCCATCGCTGCTGCGGGCAAACAGCGAAAGGTCGCGGTTGATGGTGTAGTTGGCGCCCAGCGAATACGAGTTGTGCGACACATCGTAGTTGACGTTCTTTTGCGAGGTGGGGTCCCAGCTCTTGGTCGTGGCATTGGACGACAGGGTGTAGCCGCTGGCCTTCTGGTTGTCGCTGCGCACGCTGGCATCCACGGTCAGCGCACCTGCGTCCACCGTCAGGGCCAGGTAGGGAGCGGTCTGGTTGTACTGCACGTCCCAGGTCCTGGCGCAGCATCCGCCCCAGGTATCAAAGCCCGTCGTCACTGGCGCCGAGCTGGGCGCGCCCACGGCATTGACCACCTGTGCGTTGGTGCCTGTCATGGTCATGTTGTACTGGTTCCAGAACCAGGTCTGTGCGATGGTCTGCACTCCGGTGAACACGCCGGCCACCGCCGTGACCTTGCCCACGCCCGCATCAAAGGCCTTGGAAACCTTGATGTCGTTGAAGGTGTTGCCGAAATCGTCCAGCGAGGTGTTGAACAGCGTGGCCGTGAAGAACGCGTTCTTGCCATTGTTGCCGTTGTCGGCCGGGAACAGTCCGATGAAGCGGCCGGAGTTGCTGGACTTGCGGAACTTCTCGTCCAGCGTCCAGCCTTCGCCAAGCTTCAACTGGCCTTCAAAGCCGAAGGCATTGCTCTGGATGCGCAGGCCATCACGGGTGTTGCTGGTGGTGAAGCCACCATCGTGGTTCAGCGAGCGGTCGGTTGGCAAGGACGGGGTGATGAAGAAGGCGGTGCGCGGGTCAATGCCGTTGATGGCATTGATCTGCCCGTTGGAAATGGTGACCGGCACCGGCAGCAGCGTGGGTGTGCGGTCCTCCAGCGACTTCACGCTGAAGCGGATGTAGCCGTTGTCCAGTTGCTGGGTGATGTTGGCACGGATCTGGCCGCCGCTTTCGGTGTTGAAGCCGGCCGCCCGCGCGCCTTCACCGGTGCGCTGGAAGCCGCCGATGTGGAAGGTGGTGCGTGGCCCCAGGCTGCCGCCGTAGTCCACATCCAGGCGGGTTTGGCGTTGTTGCAGGCCAGCTGTGAGCGCGGCAGATCCGCCCGCTTCCGCGCCGGTCTTGCTGATGAAGTTGACAATGCCGCCCGGTGAGTTGGTGGCCAGTGTGGAGGCAGAGCCGCCGCGGATCACTTCCAGCCGGTCCACGTTGAAATCGGCCCGCAGAAACTGGTCGGCCGTGCCAAACGACACGTCGCCAAACAGCACCAAGGGCAGGCCGTCTTCCTGCAGTTGCACATAGCGCGAGCCGCCGGCCGACAGGGGCACGCCACGCACCGTGATGTTGGCATTGCCTTCGCCGCCGGACGATTCCGAGCGCACGCCGGGAATGGCGCGCAGCAGTTCGGCCGCACTGGTGGCGCCGGTCTTTTCCATCTGCTCGGCGCTCAGCGTGCTGACGGACACGCTTTGCTTCATCTTGGATTTTGCGGTGGATGTGCCGGTGACCACGATCTGGTCGAAGTTCATGCCGTCCTTGCTGGCGTCAGCAGGGTTGGACTGGGCCCAGGCGCTGCCCATGGTCAACAGGGCAAGGGAAACGGCCGCCGCAATGGGGCGCGTGGGGAAGGTGTGATGGTGCATAAAGTCTCCTGTTGACGGCCGAAACGTTTGGAATCAGCGACCAGTTTGTTTTGGATGAAGCATGTGGTGAGGGCAAGCGACCCGTCCGGCCGAGACCGTTCCAATCGCTTGAAACGAATATTAAGTTCTTTGCAATCGATTGCAATTAGGTGTAAACCCGTAATTTTTTGGAGTTTTTGATGAAACCGAGATTCTCCATTGGGATTTGACCTCTTGGTGGCGGTTCAGGGTGGGCATTGCGGTCATTTCTTGCCGTGCGGGTTTGGCAGGGCCTCTTAAGTTTGGCGGGGCCGGTGAGCCGGGTGCCCCTTCTCTGGCCCACGCTCGCGGGCGGCTGTTTTCGGTTCGCATAGGTTGCTGCGTCAACGCGTGTGTTGGCCCGCCTGTTCTGTAGCAACCGCAAATGGGGCCGACGAAGGGACACCCGGCCCACCGACCTTGCGGTGCGCGGTGCTGAATGCTACAAAATACATAGCTACCAATGTCAATTCCATGAGGGCTAGCGGCCAATTATGCGTATAGGCTTTCTCCCCAACTCGGCGCCCCAACACCTCGCCCCCAAGGCGGGTGGCGTGGCGGGCGGGCGCAGGCCGCACTTGCGGTTGCTACAGAATAGGCGGGCCAACCAAAGTGTTGACGCAACAATTCTGGTAAACCGCCATGTTCGCCCGCGACGCGAGCCGGAGAACGCCTGCCACGCCGCCCGCCGTGCGCAGTCGTTCCGTGCGCCACAAAAAGGGTTGCATTCGCAGGCCCAATGGACAATCCCGATGAAGACAACAAGAAACTTTGGGGAGACTTGATGCAAGTTAGTGTGACTGATGCAATCGTTTGCTTTTGATTGCCCGTCCCCCGGGTCGCCGCGGCCCTCAAGGCGCGCTGGCGCGCACGACGATGTGAACGGGCAGGGTGCGCGGCAGGGCGCGCACGCCATTGAGCAGTTGCAACAAGGCCGCGACCAGTTCGGCCCCCGCTTCCAGCACCGGCTGGTGGACGGTGGTGAGGGTGGGTTCACAAAAAGCCGCCAGCGGCATGTCGTCATAGCCGACCACGTCCACATCGCCGGGCACGCTGCGCCCGTGCGCGCGCAGCGCCTGCACCATGTGGATGGCCAGCAGGTCGCTGCAGGCCAGCACGCCGTCAAACGCCACGCCGCTTTTGCACAGGCGTTCCAGGAATGGCTGTGCCGCGTCGGGCTCAAAGGGCGCGGGAATCTGCAATTCGGTGGGCGGCGGCGTGAGCCCGGCTGCTGCGTGGGCGCGCAAGTAGCCTTCGCGCCGCAACCAGACCTCCGGCAAGGCGGTATCGCCCAGAAAGGCGATGCGCTTGCGACCGGCACGCAGCAGATGGGCCGTCGCCTGCTCCCCGCCGCTGCGGTTGTCCCCCCCCACGCTGCAATACAGCTGCTGTGGCAACTCACCACCCCACACCACCAGGGGCATGTTGCGGGCGGCCAACTGGTTGAGCTGGTCATGGTGGCGCCACTGGCCAATGATGATGACGCCTATGACCTTGCCCGAGTCATAGAGTTGCGAGGCCGCGTCCAGCCGCTCCGAGTCCACGCGCGACAGCAGCATGTCGTAGCCATGGTCGGTCAGCGCATCGGCGATGCTGCCGATGATGGACAGGAAGAAGGGGTCCGAAATGTGCTGGCGCGACTGCGCGTCATACGGCACCACCACGCCCACGGTCAGGTTCTTTTGCAGGCGCAGGTTTTGCGCGCCCAGGTTGATCGAGTAGTTCAGCGACTGCGCCAACTGCTGGACGCGCTCACGGGTCTCGGCGTTGACCAGGGTGCTGCCGCTGAGTGCCCGCGATACGGTGGCGACCGACACGCCGGCCAGGCGGGCGATGTCTGCCATCTGCAGCCGTTTGCGGTCGGTGGATTCACTGGCGGGTGTGGGGCCCTGGGCTAACGATGTCTTGCGCATGAATAGGTGGATTCGGTGTAACGCCGAATACTACCGTGTGGTTGCCTATTTTCCTGACTTGGCGGATTGCGCGATGGCCACATTGAGTCTGGCAATGGTGTCATCGCTGACCTTTTTGCTGCACCAGATATGGCGCGTGTCCCCGGCCACCACATCATCAAACGTCAGGACTTTCAGACGACTGGCGCCCTTCTCCACGTTGGCAATCAGCAGCGTTGCCTCTTCGTTGGGTGAAAGCACGAAGTCCGCACGATCAGCCGCCACCATCCGGGCCAGGGCGCTCTGATCGCCGGTGATCACTTGAACCTGGGCTTTCGCGGTGGACATGATGCCGGGCACATCGCGGCCATAGGTCAGTCCGTTCTTCATCAAAATACGTACCGATGGGCTGGCCGCCATTGCCGCCAGGGATTTCTCCGGGGGGTTGAAATGGATGCGTGCCACGGCAACGGTGGGCTTGTCACGGTAGATGGCGTCAGTGAACTTGCCTGCGCTGGCACGACTGGCCGTCTTGTACCACCCCACGCCGCACTCCAGCGTGTTTGCGCGTTCAATCTGGACCAGCTGGCGCTTGGCCGGAATGGCCTGCCATTGAAAGCGGATGCCGGCCCGTTGAAAGGCGGCAGCGGCCGGGTCAGCCGTCAGACCAGTGACGTTCCCGTTGGCCAGTCGCACCGCGTAAGGCGCCCGCTCGTAGTAGCTGAGGAGAATGACTTCCTCGGCAAAGGCATTTCCCCCGACGCCCAACAACAGACCGCATAACACCAGGTCTTTCATACCCCGCGCCAGTAAGCCCCCCTTCACTGGGGCTTCTTCAGTGCCTGGAGGTCCTTGACAAGTTGATCCATGGGCTTGACGCCCTGGCAGTCCGTACCGAGGTATTTCATCTGGGATTCGGTTTGCATGGTGTGGCGACCGCGGGCATCGGTAATGGTCATGTCCATGCGCGAGGTGACCGTATCGCCATCCATCACGCTCTCGCCTTTGCCGACCGTGGTGTGGCCATCGGCGGTGCAGTTGAGTTCGAACGTCACTTTGTTGCCGCTGCGCTCGTGCTTGACGGGTTCGCACTTCGCGTCGGACTGCATAACGGGTTTGTCTTGTGCCGCCATGGCCGGGCTGATGCACAACCTTTGCACGCCGCGCTCGGGCACTTTTCGGCCGCCCATCATTTGCTCCATTTGCTGGCGTTGGGCTGGCGTCATTTTGGCAAGCTGGTCCTGCATCTGGGCCTGCGCGGCGGCCATCTGGGCAGCCATGTCCTTGCCATCCATGACTTGCTTGATGACGTGAACTTCCCACAGGCCAGGCTTGGTCAGCGATGCGGCGCGGGCCGCGGGTATCACTGCAATGATGGTCAAAAGCGTCGCAAGCATCTTCATGGCATGGCTCCAGTAGTGGTGAGACCGGATAGTACGCCGAGATGCCTGTCGGCAATACGTTTATTGCAGACGCAGGGCGGTCAATTCGTGGATTTGCGCCTCGCCGGCAACGCCGATACGGCCCTGAGTGATCAGCGCGCGCACGCGCTCCATGTCGGGTGCCAGACTGCGGTCCACCATCATCGCGGGCGACACGCTGCGCACCAGTTCCAGAATGCCTTCCAGCACGGTGGAACTCTTCAGGGGCCGCAGGAACTCGATGCCCTGCGCCGCGGCCAGCAGTTCGATGGCGACGATGTATTCCGTGTTGCGCAGCATCTGCTGGAGCCGGCGCGCAGCAAAGGTGGCCATGCTCACATGGTCTTCCTGGTTGGCGCTGGTGGGCAGGCTGTCCACGCTGGCCGGATGGGCCAGGGACTTGTTTTCCGAGGCCAGCGCGGCGGCGGTCACGTGCACGATCATGAAGCCCGAGTTGAGGCCTGGCTCGGGTGTCAGGAAGGCCGGCAGGCGCGACACCACGGTGTCTACCAGCATCGCAATGCGCCGCTCGGTGATGGCGCCCATCTCGGCAATCACCACGGCCAGCGCATCGGCCGCCAGCGCCACCGGTTCGGCGTGGAAGTTTCCCCCAGATAACAACATGCCCCCACGCTCCCCCACTGCGTGTGGGTCGCTGCCCCCCGAGGGGGCGCGATCTGGCTTGGGGCGGCCCGGCGCCAGATCCGGTGTACCCGTCTCGGCAAACACCAGCGGGTTGTCGGTGACGGCATTGGCCTCGCGCAGCAGCACATCGGCGGCATAGCGCATCTGGTCCAGGCAGGCGCCCATGACCTGGGGCTGGCAACGCAGGCAGTACGGGTCCTGCACACGGTCGTCGCCCTCCAGGTGGGACTTGCGAATGGCGCTGCCGATGGCCAGTGCGCGGTAGGCGGCGGCGCAGGCGATCTGGCCGGGCTGGCCGCGCACGGCGTGGATGCGCGGATCGAACGGGCCGTCGCTGCCGCGCGCCGCGTCCAGCGTCACCGCGCCGGAAATCACGGCTGCCTCAAACAGACGTTCGGTGGCGAACAGGGCGTCAATCGCCAGCGCGGTGGAGACCTGCGTGCCGTTGATCAACGCCAGGCCCTCCTTGGCCGACAGGCGGATCGGCTCCAGTTGTACCTGTTTCAGCACCTGCAAGGCTGGCAGGCGCTGGCCGTCATAGAACACCTCGCCCTCGCCAATCAGTGGCAGGCACAAATGGGCCAGCGGGGCCAGGTCGCCGGAGGCACCGACCGAACCCTGGCACGGAATGACGGGCGTGATGCCCAGGTTGTAAAACGCAAACAAGCGGTCGATCACCAGCTCGCGAATGCCTGAATAGCCGCGCGCCAGGCTGGCCGCCTTCATCAGCAGAATCAGCCGCACGACGGCCTCGGACATCGGCTCGCCTACGCCCACGGCGTGCGAGCGCAGCAGGTTGAGTTGCAGCGTTTCCAGATCGGGCTTGGCAATGCGCTGGTTGGCCAGCTTTCCAAAGCCGGTGTTGACGCCATAGACGGCCGCGCCGCCCTCGGCGGCCTGGTGTACCAGGTCGGCACTGGCGCGGATGCCGGGGCGCGCCGCGGGGTCCAGCGTCAGCGGTGTGGTGTGGGTGTGCAGCTGGCGCAGTTGCGCCAGGGTCAGGTGGCCGGGTTGGATGTTCAAGGCTATCTCCAAGGTGCGAACAGTGTGGTGCTATAAAAATGAAAGCAATACGTGCTTATTTCACGAGGGCTACAGCGTCTTTTACTTGAGCATCGGCAGGTTCAGGCCCTGCTGCTTCGCCGTCGCGATGGCCAGTTCGTAGCCGGCATCGGCATGGCGCATGACGCCCGAGCCGCAGTCGTTGACCAACACATTGGCCAGGCGGGCGGCGGCGGAATCGGTGCCATCGGCCACGATGACCATGCCGGAGTGCTGCGAGTAGCCCATGCCGACACCGCCGCCGTGGTGCAGGCTGACCCAGGTGGCGCCGCCAGCGACATTGAGCATGGCGTTGAGCAGGGGCCAGTCGCTGACCGCGTCGGTGCCGTCCTTCATGCTCTCGGTCTCCCGATTCGGGCTGGCCACCGAACCGGTGTCCAAGTGGTCGCGGCCAATGACGATGGGGGCTTTGAGTTCGCCGGTTCTGACCATCTCGTTAAAGGCCAGGCCTGCGCGGTGGCGCTCACCCAGACCCAGCCAGCAAATGCGGGCGGGCAGGCCCTGGAAGGCAATGCGGTCCCGCGCCATATCCAGCCAGCGGTGGGTGTGCTTGTTGTCGGGGAACAGTTCCTTGATCTTGGCGTCGGTCTTGTAGATGTCCTCGGGGTCGCCCGAGAGCGCCACCCAGCGGAACGGCCCCTTGCCCTGGCAGAACATGGGGCGAATATAGGCCGGCACAAAGCCGGGGAAATCAAAGGCGTTGGCCACGCCCATGTCCTTGGCCACCTGGCGGATGTTGTTGCCGTAGTCCACGGTGGGGATGCCCATGCTCTGGAAGTCCAGCATGGCCTGCACGTGCACGGCGCAGGACTGGGCGGCCTCGTGCGTCAGCTTGGCATGTTGGGCAGGGTCGCGCTGGGCGGCCTTCCACTGCGCCACGCTCCAGCCACGGGGCAGGTAGCCATTTATCAGATCGTGTGCCGAGGTCTGGTCGGTGACCAGATCGGGCTTCAGCCCACCGGCCTTGGCGCGTTTCACCAGTTCGGGCAGGATGTCTGCCGCATTGCCCAGGAGAGCAATGGAGATCGCTTCCTTGGCGGCCGTGTGCTGGCGGATGAGGGCAATCGCATCGTCAATGTCCTTGGCCTGCTTGTCCACATAGCGGGTGCGCAGGCGAAAGTCGATGGAGCTTTGCTGGCACTCGATGTTCAGCGACACGGCACCGGCCAAAGTGGCGGCCAGAGGCTGCGCACCGCCCATGCCGCCCAGACCGGCGGTCAGGATCCAGCGACCGGCCCAGTCGTTGTTGTAGTGCTGGCGGCCGGCCTCGACAAAGGTCTCGAACGTGCCTTGCACAATGCCCTGGCTGCCGATGTAAATCCAGCTGCCGGCGGTCATCTGGCCGTACATGAACAGGCCCTTGCGGTCGAGTTCGTTGAAGTGCTCCCAGTTCGCCCACTTGGGCACCAGGTTGGAATTGGCAATCAGCACGCGCGGCGCGTTGGCGTGGGTCTTGAACACGCCGACCGGCTTGCCCGACTGCACCAGCAGGGTCTCTTCATCGCCCAGTTCCTTCAGCGTTTCCAGAATGCGGTCGAAGCATTCCCAGTTGCGCGCGGCGCGGCCAATGCCGCCGTACACCACCAGGTTCTTGGGGTCTTCGGCCACCTCGGCGTCGAGGTTGTTTTGCAGCATGCGAAACGGTGCCTCGGTCAGCCAGCTCTTGCAGCTCAGCGTGGTGCCCCGGGGGGCGCGGATGACGCGGCTGGCATCAAAACGGGGGTCTTGTGTGGGGTTCATGGTGGGTTCCTCGGGAGGTCAATGAAAGGTCGATAGGGGTTTAGTGCAGGCCCAGGTAGGCCGCGGTCAGGGAGGGGTCGTTGCGGGCATCCAACGCAGAGCCTTTCCACACCGTGCGGCCGGACTCCAGCACGCACACATCGTCCGCCACGGCGAGCGCGCGCTCGGTGTTCTGCTCGACCAGTAACACGGTCATGCCCTCGTCGCGCAGCAGCTTCAAGGCCGCATAGCATTGGTCAATGATCTTGGGCATCAGGCCCAGCGACAACTCGTCAATCATGATGAGCTTGGGGCGCGTCATCAAGGCCCGGCCAATGGCCAGCATCTGCTGCTCGCCGCCGGACAGGTTGCCGGCCAGCGACCCCATGCGCTCGCCCAGGCGGGGGAACAAATCCAGCACCCGGTCGCGGTCTTTGGCGTAGGCGCTGCTGGGGTGGATGAGGCCGCCCACGCGCAGGTTGTCCTGCACCGACAGGTCCTTGAACAAACGCCGGCCTTCGGGCGAGATGGCAATGCCGGCACGCACCCGCTCGGTGGCAGGGAGCTGGCTGATGTCCTGCTCGCCAAAGAATATTTTTCCGGCCTGCAGGTCCACGTGGCCCGCCACGCACATCAGCGTGGAGGACTTTCCGGCGCCATTGGCGCCCAGCAGCGCGGTGATGGTTCCGGGGCGCAGTTTCAGTGAAAAGTCGGCGGCGGCATTGAAGGCGCCGTAGCCGCACGACAGGTGGACCAGTTCAAGCATGTTGGGGCTCCACTTTGGATTGGCTGGTGGCCAGCGTGTCGCCGCCCAGATAGGCGGCCTGCACCACGGGGTCTTGCATCACCTCGCGCGGGACGCCATCACCAATCTTCTTGCCGTTGTCGAGCACGATGAGGCGTTGGCACAGGCGCATCACTTCGCTGAGGTTGTGCTCGATCAGTACCACGGTCATGCCACTCTGGTGAATGTCGGCAATGGTGTTGGCCAGGGCGCGCGCCTCGCTGGAGTTCAGGCCCGCCAGCGGCTCGTCCAGCAGGAACAACTGGGGCTTGAGTGCCAGCGCGCGCGCCAGTTCCAGCCGTTTGAGAATGCCCAGGGGCTGGGTTCCTGGCATCTGGTGGGCGCGGTCGGCAATGCCCACCTTCTCCAGCATCTGCATGCCCACAGCCAGCTCGTCGCTGTTGGAAACGTGCTGCAGCGCACGCAGCGGCGACGCCGTCTTGCGCCCACCGGCAGCCAGCGCCACGTTGTCCAGCAGGCTCATGTTGCGCAGCGGCTTGACCAGCTGTTGCGACAGCGACAGGCCCTGGCGGATGCGCCGCTCGATGGGCAGGCCCACCAGCGGCGCGCCGCTGAGGTAGACCTCACCCTGCGTGGCATGCACCACGCCGGTAATGGCGCGCAGCATGGTGGTTTTGCCCGCACCGTTGGGGCCAATCAGACCCAGCAGCTCGCCCTGGTGTACGTCGAACGACACCTGGTCGACAGCGGTCAGCCCGCCAAAGCGCACGCTGACGGCTTCCACCTTGAGCAGGGGGTGCATAACGGTGGTGGATTTAGCGGCGTGCATGGGTACCTCCACGGGTCACCGCCTGCGCCATGCCGGCCAGGCCGTGCGGTGAAAAACGCATCATGGCGAACAGCAGGCCGCCGTACACCAGCAGCTTGTAGTCGCCGATGAACTGGAACCAGCCCGGCAAGGCCGACAACACCGCGGCCGCCAGGGCCACCCAGACCACGGAGCCAATGCCACCCACCACGACCATGGACAGCACGGTGATGGACTCGACAAAGCTGAAGCTGTCCGGCCCTATGAACTTGAGGTGGGAGGCGTAGAGACCACCGGCCGCGCCCGCCAGCGCCGTGCCGATGGCGAAGGCCGCCAGCTTGTAGCGCGGCACATCGATGCCCAGCACCCGCATGGTGTCCTCGTCTTCGGCAATGCCGTTGAAGACGCGGCCAATCCAGGCCCGCTGGATATAGAGGCTGATGGCGGCGGTCAGGCCGGCCAGCCCCAGGGTCAGCAGCATGAAGCCGGTCTTGCCCAAGCCTGAGCCCGGAAAGCCGGACAGGCCCATCTCGCCACCCAACCACTCCTGCTGGCGCACCACGCCGATGAACAGAAAGCCCACACCCATGGTGGTGATGGCCAGAAAGTCGGCCCGCACGCGCAGGCTGGCCATGCCGACGATGACGCCCAGCACACCGGCCAGCAGCATGGCGGCCGGCAGCGTCAGCAGGAAGGGTAGGCCGGCCTTGGTCAGCATGGCCGACGTGTAGGCGCCCACCCCCAGAAAGGCGGAGTGGCCCAGGCTGATCTGGCCGCAAAAGCCGGTTATCAGATTCAGCGACAGCGCAAACATGACACTGATGCCAATGGTCGTGAGCAAAGAGATTTCGTAGTCCATGGCAGTTTTATTTCTTTGCGAACAGGCCCTGTGGACGCATCATCAGGACGACGATCAAAAAGGCAAACGCAATCGCATTGCGGTCCAGCACCTTGCCCAGATACACCGTGCCGAAGGACTCCACCAGACCCAGCACCAGCGCCGCCATCAGCGTGCCGGGCACCGAGCCCATGCCGCCGAGCACGATGATGGCCAGTGCCTTGTACGACGGCACGCTGCCCATGGTGGGCTCCACCAGGTTGTTCAGCACGGCCACCCACACACCGGCAAAGCCCGCCAGCGCCGAGCCGACCAGAAAATTCAGGTCGCGCACGGTGTTCAGCGTGATGCCGAAGGACTCGGCCATTTGCGGGTCGGACACGGTGGCCTGGCAGGCAATGCCCACCCGCGTGTGGGACTGCAGCCAGGCCAGCGCACCCAGGATCAGGGCGGCGCCCAGCATCACCGCAATTTCGGCCTCCTTGAACTGCAGGCTGCCGATGCGTACCTGGCCTTGCAGCGGTGTGTTGGCAAACGACAGACCGGACGCGCCAAAGGCAATGCGAAAGCACTCTTCCGCCGCGATGAAGAGCCCGATGGACGCGATCAGCGCGACATGGGGCGGTTGCTTGAGCAGCGGCTTGTAGGCCAGGCGGAACATGGCCACGCCCGACAGGCCTGAGACCAGCATCGCCGCCAGCAGGGTCAGCGCCAAGCTGCCCGTGGCGTTGTAGGTCAGCACGCCTACGTAGGCCCCCAGCGTGAACAGGCTGGCGTGCGCCACATGCAGGATGCGCAGCAAGCCATATACCAGGGTCAGCCCCAACGCGATCAGCGCGTAGATGCTGCCCTGCACCAGGCTTTGGGCGACAAGTTCCAGGACAAACATGGGCAGGTTATTTAGACGACTTGGAGGGTGGGGCCAGCAACACGGCGTCGGAGATCACGGAGTGGCGGCGGAAGGCCTTGTCCTTGACGATTTGCACCTGGATGTCCTTCTTGACCTCGTGCAGATCGTTGAAGCTCAGCTTGCCGATGGGCGAGTCGTAGGTGCCTGCGGCCATGGCATCGCGCAGCGCGGCGCCGCCCTTGCCACCGGTCTTGTTCAAACCGTCAATCACCACCTGGGTCGCGGTATAGGTGGCGGCGGCCACCATGTCGGCGCCGGCGTTGTAGGCGGCCCTGTAGTCGGCCAGGAAGGCTTTTGTGGCGGGGTTGGCGGAGTCGCGGTCCAGCGACGTAGTCACCAGCACGCCTTCGGAGGCGGGGCCGGCGATCTCCATGAATTTGTCGGAGTCATAGCCCTCCTGGCCGATGATGGTGGCGGTAACGCCGGCTGCGCGCAACTGGTTGACCAGGGGCCCCGCGGTGTAGAAATAACCGCTGGCGTAGATGACTTCGGGGTCTTGCGATTTCAGGTTGGCAATCAGCGCGCCAAACTGGCGGTCCTGCAGGCTGTATTCATGCTCGCCCACAATCGTCAGGCCAAACTTGGCAGCGCCTTCCTTGAAGCCCGCGGCCAGCGACTGGCCAAAATCGTTCTTGATGTTGATCAGCGCGACCTTCTTCTTGCCCAGGTCATTGACCAGCTTGGCACCGGCACGGCCCTGCACTTCACCCATGGCCGATACGCGGAACATATAGTCCCCGGTCTTGGTGATGTCGGGGTGGATGGCGTATGCCACGGCATAGGGCACCTGGGCGCCCTGGAACACCGAAGCCGACGCCCGTGTGGCACCCGAGTAGCTGCCACCGATGGCGGCCACGACCTTGTCTTTTTCCACCAGCTTGGTTGCGGCGGGCACCGCTTCCTTGGGTGAGGCCTGGTCGTCATACACCACCAGTTCGATTTTTTCACCCTTGACGCCACCCTTGGCATTGGCCTGGGCCACGGCCAGCTTGGCGCCGTCCAGCGCCGACTTGCCGTCCGCCGCCGCAAAGCCGGTGGATGGCACGGTGATGCCCACCTTGATGTCGGCCAGGGCCGCACCGGAAGTACCGAAAAACGCCGCAGCCAGAAGCAGGGACTGGGCCGTGTTGAGGTTGGAAGAACGCTGATGCATGCTGTGTTACTCCTGTGGGTGAAACGAAAAAGTCGATCGGGAAATTGCGCTTGAGAATGGTTGACTGTACTTGTCTATACAAGTTGATGCAAGAAGAAAATCACTAGGGTTTGTACCTATAATTTTTTGATCCGTCGGCAGCTTAGCTTGTCTATACAACTGCAGTGGATGGGACTAGAATGCACCCATGACACCCGCCTACCTCCAGGTCAAAGAGTTCATCCAGCAGCACATCAGCTCCGGCGAGTGGCGCCCGGGTGACCCGGTGCCCAGCGAGGCCACGCTGATGCAGCAGTTCGGCATCAGCCGCATGACGGTGAACCGTGCACTGCGCGAGCTTTCCGCCGAGGGCATGGTGACCCGTGTGCAGGGGCTGGGAACCTTTGTGGCCGAGTTGCACCGCATTGCGTCCAACCTGACCATTCGCGACATCCAGGAAGAGGTGGTGGAGCGCGGCCATGTGCATGCCGCTCGCGTACTGCTGAGCCAGGCCGAGAAGGCCAGTAGCGAACTGGCGCAGTCGCTGGGCCTGCGCAGCGGAGCCCGGGTGTTCCACACCGTGCTGGTGCACCTGGAAAACGGCGTGCCCATCCAGTTCGAGGACCGCTATGTCAACCCGGCCGCGGCACCCGATTACCTGAAGACCGACTTCAGCCAGACCACGCCCACGCGCCATCTGCTGACCGAGGCGCCGCTGACCGAAGCCAGCTACTCCATCGAAGCCTGCCTACCCACACCCGAACAGGCCAGGCATCTTGGCATCACGGCGCGGGAGGCCTGCCTGGCCATGGTGCGGCGCACCGTCAGCGGCACGCAGGTCGCCAGCGTGGTGCGCCTGGTGTACCCCGGCTCGCGCTACAGTTTTGCGGGGAAGTTTCAGGCATGAGGTGGCTATGAGCTGGCATGTGATTCATCTGGCCGATGTGCAGGCGACGCCTTGGCGCAATGGCGGCGGCGTGACCCGCGAGTTGGCTGCCTGGCCCGCGCAGGGCGAATGGCACTGGCGCATGTCGGTGGCCGAGGTGGGGAGCAGCGGCCCGTTCTCGCGCTTTGATGGTATTACGCGCTGGTTTGCCGTGCTGGCTGGCGCGGGTGTGGTGCTGAACGTGCGCACGCCTTCCGACAGTGGCGAGGCCGATTCGCTGGAACACCGCCTCACCGACGTCGACGCCCCCCTGTGCTTTGACGGCGCCGCGGCAACCGATTGCCGGCTGATAGCCGGCCCCACGCAAGACTTCAACCTGATGGTGCGGGACGGCGGTCTGCCCGCCCGCATGCTGCGGGTACGCGGAGATTTCCACACGGCGGTGAGTGCTGCAAAAACAATAGCGATATACGCAGTCAACACGAGGGCTAGCGTCCGATTTAACGAGGAAGAACTGTATGTACCGCCGGCCACACTGGTCTGGCGCACGTTAACCAAATCCGCCACCGTGGAGGTCCGCGCGCCCCACGCGCTGTGGATGGAGATGTCGGCATGAACCTGCAGGTGTGGACCCATTGCCGCGCCGCCACGATGGCACCGGGCGCCGAGCAAGCCTATGCTCTGGTGGAGGACGCCGCGCTGGTGGTGGACGGCGAGTGCCTGGCCTGGGTCGGCCCGCGCGCCGAGCTACCCGCCGACCTGCTGGCGCGCTGCACGGTACAGCACGACGCTGAAGGCGCCCTGATCACCCCCGGCCTGATCGACTGCCACACCCATCTGGTCTACGGCGGCGACCGCGCCCATGAATTTGAGCTGCGCCTGAATGGCGCCAGCTATGAGGACATTGCCCGCGCCGGTGGCGGCATTGCGTCTACCGTGCAGGCCACCCGTGCCGCCAGCGCGCAAGTCTTGCAGGCCGCCAGTAGCCGGCGTTTGCAGCAACTGGTGGACGAGGGCGTGACCACCATAGAAATCAAGTCCGGCTACGGCCTGACACTGGAACACGAGCGCAAGTGCCTGCAAGTGGCCCGCGCGCTGGGCCAGACGCATGCCGTGGACGTGCGCACCACCTTCCTGGGCGCCCACGCCGTGCCGCCGGAATTCACGGGTCGAACGGACGACTATGTGGACGCGGTGCTGCAAATGCTGCCCATGCTGCATGCCGAGGGCCTGGTCGATGCCGTGGATGGTTTTTGCGAGCGCATCGCCTTCAGCCCCGCGCAGATGGAGCGCGTGTTTGTAGCGGCCAAAAGCTTGGGTCTGCCGGTCAAGCTGCATGCCGAGCAGCTCAGCGACAGTGGTGGCGCGCAACTGGCCGCACGCTTTCAAGCGTTGAGCTGTGACCACCTGGAATGGTTGTCGCTTGAGGGCGCACAGGCTCTTGCCGCGGCAGGAACCGTTGCGGTCCTGCTGCCCGGCGCCTTCTACTTTCTGCGCGAAACCAAATTACCACCCATCGCCCTGCTGCGCGCGCACGGCGTGCCCATGGCCATTTCCACCGACAGCAACCCGGGCAGCTCGCCCTGTACCTCGCTGCTGCTGATGCTGAACATGGCCTGCACGCTGTTCCGCCTGACGCCCGAGGAAGCCCTGGCCGGTGTCACCCGCCACGCCGCCACCGCCCTGGGCCTGCCGGGCCGTGGCGTGCTGGCGGCGGGCAAGCGGGCTGACTTTGTGGTGTGGGACGTGCAGCACCCGGCCGAACTGGCCTATGCGCTGGGCAGCAACCCGCGTTTGCAAACCATCTTCAACGGCCAAGTCGTATGAGCACCGCGCCGCGCCGGGCTGCCCCAAGCAAGCGCGCACCGCAGTGCGTAGCACGGAGGTTATCCAATGACTAACACGGTCTACACCCTGCAGCCGGGCACAGCGCCCCTGCTGGTCAGCATGCCGCACATCGGCACCAACATCCCCGCCGACCTGCGTGCCCACTATGTGCCCCGCGCCTTGCAGGTCGAAGACACCGACTGGCATCTGGCGCGGCTCTACAACTTTCTGGGTGAACTGGGCGCCAGCGTGCTGATGCCCACCACCTCGCGTTATGTCATCGACCTGAACCGCCCGCCGGACGACGCGCCCATGTACCCCGGCGCGTCCAACACCGAGCTGTGCCCCACGCGCTTCTTCACCGGCGAGCCGCTGTACCTGAATGGGCAGGCGCCGGATGCGGCGGAACGCGCACGGCGCCGCGAGGTCTACTGGCAGCCCTACCATGCGGCCCTTGCCGCCGAGCTGGCCCGCCTCAAGGCCCAGCATGGCTACGCGCTGCTGTGGGACGCACACAGTATCCGCTCCGAGATCCCATGGCTGTTTGACGGCCGCCTGCCCGACCTGAACATTGGCACGGCCAGTGGTGCCAGTGCGGCTGAGGCGCTGACAGCCGGCGTGGTGCAGGCCTGCGCTGCCTACCCGCAGTTCAGCACGGCGCTGAACGGCCGCTTCAAGGGGGGCTACATCACCCGCCACTATGGCCAGCCGGACCAGCACATCCACGCCATCCAGCTGGAGATGTGCCAAAGCCTGTACATGCAAGAGGTGGCACCCTTTACCTTTGATGACGCGCGGGCCGCGCTGGTCCAGCCGCTGTTGAAGAAAATGGTCGCTAGCCCTCTAGAAATAAGCAGGAGGCGCTATGAAAAGTGAAGCAAAGCAATTCTTCGCACCGCAGGCCTGGGTCGCCGGTGCCTGGGCCAAGGACGTGCTGCTGGGCGTCGCGGCTGACGGCAGGTGGAGCCAGATCCAACCCAACGCCTCGGCGCAGCAACAGGCTGCCGCAACGCGCCTGGGTGGCCCGGTGCTGCCCGGTGTGGTCAACGCCCACAGCCATGCCTTTCAGCGCGCCATCGTCGGCCTGACCGAGCGGCGCAGCACGGGCGCGGCCATCGCGGACGACTTCTGGAGCTGGCGCGACCGCATGTACGCGGCCGCCAACTGCATCACGCCCGAGCAGTTGGAAACCATCGCCAGCCAGCTGTATGCCGAACTGCTTGCTGGCGGCTACACCCAGGTCTGCGAGTTCCACTACCTGCACAACGCCATTGCCGGCTCGCCCTATGCCAAAGCGGCCGAGATGTCGCTGGCCTTGGTGCGCGCGGCCCAGCGCACCGGCATGGGCCTGACGCTGTTGCCCACGTTGTACATGCGCGCCGGCTTTGCCGGCAGCGGCCTGCGCCACGACCAGCGCCGCTTTGCCTCCACGCCCGACAGCATTGTGCGCATCGTCGAGGATGTGCAGCGCCACGCGGCGGGGGATGCGCGCATCAACGTGGGCGTGGCCATCCACTCGCTGCGTGCGGTCAGCCCACCCGCGTTGAAGGAGCTGACGGCCTACGCGCACACTGCCGGCTTGCCGGTGCACATCCACATCGCCGAGCAGACGCAGGAGGTGGACGACTGCCTGGTCCACACCGGCCAGCGTCCCATCGAATGGCTGCTCAACCATGCCGAAGTCGACAAACGCTGGAACCTGGTGCACGCCACGCACACCACGCCGGACGAATTGTGGGGTGTGCAGGCACGCGGCGCCTCCATCGTCATCTGCCCGGCCACCGAGGCCAATCTGGGTGATGGGGTGTTTGATTTACCGGGCTACGCGAAGGTCCATGGCACCTGGTCCATAGGCTCGGACAGCCACGTCACCCGCCGCTGGAGCGAAGAGCTGCGCCTGCTGGAGTATTCGCAGCGCCTGACCCAGCGCAAGCGCAACCGGGCGGCCGAGCTGATGGGCCAGACCAGCAGCGCGGCCGCGCTGTTCGAAGCGGCCCTGGGTGGCGGCCATGCGGCCAGCGGCCAGGCCCTGGGCGGCATGGCCGTGGGCCAGCGCGCCGACTTTTGCGTGCTCGACGCGCAATCCCCCGCGCTGTTGGGCATTCCGGCCGACCATGTGCTGGACGCCCTGGTCTTCTCCAGCCCCGACGCACGGTTTGATGCGGTCTACGTGGCGGGGCAGGCCGCGCAGGTGCAAAGTGATGCACGCTTTGCGCAGACGATGCATGCACTATGGGGTGGTTGACGGATCAGCCAGTCGAGTCCATTGCTCCGCTGCCGCGGCCAGTACGATGGACTCGCCCTCCGCAACATAGCCATCCACCTCGGCCAGCTTGACACACAAGCCCAGGACTTTTCGGCGAAGGGCCCGGTCATCGATTTCCTGCAGGATTTGCGCCAGGGTGTATGCGTCGACAGGGCAGGCATCTGCCCAGGCGAGTTGGTTGCTGGACAAGAGGTCTGCACATAGCGTGTCGAATACTTCATGCAATGCATCGCGGTCCAGACCCAACTGCTCGTGCACCGCGAGCCGATCGAGCAACGCGAACTCGGCGTTGTTCACATCGCCATCGGAAAGGATGGTCAAGGCAACAATTCTTGCGGCAGCTTGCGGGCTGTTTCTGGAGTATTTGCGCACGTTATTTTCCTTATGATTCAGTAGGTAGTCGATGTCATGGCAGCCAGTGCTGTGCCGCATGCACATACAGCGGAATACCGATCAAGATGTTGAACGGGAAGGTCAATCCCAGCGACATGCCGAAGTAGAGCGATGGGTTGGCTTCTGGAATCGCATGGCGAATCACTGCCGGCACGGCGATGTAGGAAGCGCTGGCCGCCAGCACCATTAACAAAGCCACGTTGCCCGCAGACATGTCCAGGGTCCAGCCGAGCGCGAGCGCAATGCCTGCATGCACCAGCGGCCCGGCAATGGCATACACCAGCAGCCACACAGACTGACCCTTGAGCTTGCCCATGTTGCGTGCTGCGAGTAAACCCATATCCAGCAAGAAGAAAGCCAGCATCCCTTTAAACAAATCCACAGAAAACGGTTTCATGGCGGCTTGGCCCGAATCGCCCGTCAGGACGCCAATCACCATCGCACCCAGTAGCAACAGTTGGGCGCCGTCGGTTAAGGCCTCGTGCAGGATGCGGCCCAGTGGCGCATTGCCTGTCGCCGATGTGCCGGGTCCTGCACTCGCCACGGACTGCTGACGCGCGTGGTTGGCCAGTACCACCGCCAGCACAATTGCGGGAGACTCCATCAGAGCCATGGCAGCCGCCATATGCCCGCCGAAGCTGATGCCGTGGGTGTCGAGGTATTGCACGGCGGTGATAAACGTGACCGCACTCACTGACCCGTACGTGGCAGCAATTGCAGCTGCATCGAAGCCGTTGAGGAATCGCCGCAAGGTGAGGTATCCCAGCACAGGCACCAGGATGGCCATGCCCAGCGCGGCGCCCAGGCTGATGAGCACCTCGGCCGTCATGCCGGACTTGGCTAGGGCAAAGCCACCCTTGAGACCCAGCGCCATCAACAAATACAGGGACAGGAACCGCGATATTTGTGGCGGTATTTCCAGATTTGACTTCAGCGAACCCGCCAAAATTCCAAACACGAAGAACAAAATGGCGGGATCGAAGAAGCTTTGCATCGGTCTTTCTCAGGCAAGAATCTAGTTGAGCCAGGCCGCCGTGCTGCCCATCAGGCTGGCGGCACCCACGGCTGCCAGCAGTCTGGCGTCGCGCGGGTTTTTGGCAGCGTATTCGTACCATGCGGCATAAAGCACTGCGGCTGCCAGCGCAATTCCGCCAATCGCCATATCCGGTGCTACGAGATCAATCATTGGAACCTCCGATGCCAAACAGGCTTAACAAATTGGTGAACAAATTGAACACAGACACATAGAGACTGACGGTAGCCATCACGTAATTGGTCTCGCCCCCGTTCACGATGCGGCTGGTCTCAAACAGAATCAGGCCCGCCGACAGCAAAGCCACCATGGCTGACACCGCCAGACCCAAGGCAGGCATTTGGAGAAACATGGCAGCAAGCCCCGCGATCAGAGCGATGACCATGCCCACAAACAGAAAACCACCCATGAAGCTGAAGTCGCGCCGGGTCAGCAGCACATAGCTGGAGAGCGCCAGAAAGGTCACTCCGGTGGCTGCCAGGGCCAGGGTCACGGTTTGGGCGCCGCCGGGTAGTGCCAGGGAATGGGTCAGCAGTGGCCCCAGGGTGTAGCCCATGAAGCCTGTCATGGCAAAGACGGCCGGGAGTGCCCAGGCGCTGTTCTGCAGTTTGTGCACTGCAAAAAGCAATCCAAAATAGCCCACCAGCGTGAGAACCAGCCCGGGTGCGGGAAGCTGCAGCGTGAGCGTGGCTACGGCCACCCCGGCGCTGAACAACAGTGTCATGGCCAGCAGCGCGTAGGTGTTGCGCAAGACCCTTCTGACATCGACTGAATGCAATTCCCCAGACGGGGTGGCACCGGAGGAATAGTCGTTCCGGTATGGACCGGCATTGCCTGAGGGCAGGGGTGAATGGGCGTTGTTCATGGTGATTTCTCCTTTTTTGGTTGTCAGGTTTTAGCTGTCGATAGCAAGTTTCGCGGTGCGGCCCCGCACGGGTTTTTGATTGCGCTGCAGGCTGCGCGTCAACACGCGGGTGGCACGACTCAGTGATCGGTCCAGTGCAGTTCGCCAGTCGCGGGCCAGCGAGGCAATGACCACCGTGCCGGCGGCCTCGGTGCTCAGCTCCACTTGACAGCGTTTGTCTACGCCGCCGCGCGGTCCATTCACATCCGAGAACTGCACCTTGGCACGCGGTACCCACGTTGTCAGACGCCGCAGTGCAAAGCGCACACGCTCAACAGATAGGTCGCGCATCGTGGCGCCGTCGGCATCGCGGGATTCAAAAATGACTTGCATCGGGTTTCTCCAAGGGGGTTAAAGAAGACGCAACGATAGGGGAATAGTTGATTCTTAAAAAGCAGATAATTTCTTATCCATACTCTTAAAAAAACTGAATATGAGCACACCCTTCAACTACAAGCATCTGTACTACTTTTGGGTGGTAGCCAAAGAGGGCGGTATCACCAGAGCGGCTGATAAATTGGACATGGCGGTGCAAACCGTCAGCGCCCAGGTGCGCGAGCTGGAGCGATCGCTGGGTTATGCCCTGCTAAAACCGGCCGGGCGTGGGCTGGTGTTGACAGAGGCGGGACAAGTCGCCATGCAGCAGGCTGACCTGATTTTTCAACTGGGTGAGAACCTGCCGTTACGTGTGCGCGACGCAGTGAGCATGCCGACCGTTCGCCTCGCGGTTGGCATCTGCGACGGGCTGCCCAAATTGGTGGTCCATCGTCTGTTGCTTCCTGCAATGGCTGAAGCCACTTTGCGCCTTCTGTGCCACGAGGGAAACCTGAATGATCTGTTGGGCGACCTTGCTCTGCACCGGCTCGATGTCGTGCTGTCAGACCGGCCCGCACCCATCAACCCCAATATCAAACTCTACAGTCACACCCTTGGCCAGTCCTCCATTGCCTGGTACGGAACCGCGGCAATGCTTGCCTCGGCGAAACAGGAATTTCCCTTCTGCCTGGCGGAGTTACCTCTGCTATTACCCACAGCACACACCGCCCTGCGCGACAGACTGGACCTTTGGTTTGAACAGCGGGGAATACGACCTCGGGTAGTGGGTGAATTCGCGGACAGCGCCTTGCTCAAAACCTTTGGCGCCAGTGGTATGGGCGTGTTTCCCGCGGCCGAGTGGGTGCATGACGATCTGTTGGCCTACTATGCTGTGCAGAAATTAGGCCCCTGCGAGGGAGTGACAGAGCACTTTTTCGCGATAGGCACAGAGAAAAAAGTGCATCACCCGCTGGTGCAGCGGTTGCTGCAACCTGCGCTTTAGCTTGGTGATTGGCCACCTGCCTCAGAGCGAATTTTCAGGTCGTCCACACTCCACCAGGTGACATCGTCAATGCCGTGCACCACTTGGTAGGCTTCCACCACGACCTCAAGCAGCACACAGTCAGGCTCTTTGGTGAACGCCGCAAGATCCGGGTGCTTTTGCAGGTGGATAGCCAGCAGGTCGGGCTGCGTGGTGGCGTTGACTTCTTGTACCCGCCCGATGGCACTCAGCACAAAACTGGGGTTCGTGTCCTGCGTGCCATCGTTGTTGCGACCATCCACCAGCACTGACACCCGCTGGTTTTGCATCAGATTGCTGAATTTTCTGGTGTTGCGGTACGTTGCAAATACTAGCCGCTGGCCTTCATTGACCGCTGTAACGGCAATCAAACTGGTGTGTGGTTGCCCCGCATTTTCAGTGGCCAGTACGGCAAAACCCGTGGTGTTTAGCATCTTCTGGATGCTGTCCCTGATGGAGGCAATAGATGTCATCGAATACCACGTTGGCTGGTTGGGACAACCTGGCCAGCGAGGTTGAAAGCTTGCAGTCTACCGAAGATGGTGATCCCCGGTGCTATGGGTTGCCAGATATAACTGTCCTGATCGTGCAGCCCGTCGGACTCCTGCAGCTGTCAATGGTCTGACCACGCGGACTCATCTTTTGGGCTGCGCGGGGGCTGTGCGCACGCTCAAGACCATGGTCAAGGCCAAGATGCCTACGACCACTCCCAGCGAGACCAGCACCGGGATTTTGTAGAAATCGACGATACACATCTTGGTACCAATGAACACCAGAATCACCGCCAGACCGTAGTTGAGCAAGTGGAACTTGTTGGCCACGGCGGCCAGCAAGAAATACATGGCACGCAGACCCAATATGGCAAACACATTGCTGGTCAGCACGATGAACGGGTCGCTGGTGATGGCAAAGATAGCCGGAATGGAGTCCACCGCGAAGATCACGTCGGTGAGCGCAATCAGGCAGATCACCATGAACAGCGGAGTCGCAATTTTCTTGCCGTTTTCTACCGTCCAGAAATTCTCACCGTCGTAGTTTTTGCTGACATGCATGAACTTGCGCAGCAGCTTCAGTGCCGGGTTGTCGTCGAGTTCCGCTTCGTGGTCGGCAGCGATCCACATCTTGATTCCCGTCAGAATCAGAAAGGCGCCAAATACATACAGAATCCAGTGGAACTGGGCCAGCAACCAACCGCCCACCAGGATCATGATGGTGCGCAACACAATCGCACCAATGATTCCAATCATGAGCACCCGTTTCTGATACTCCTTGGGCACAGCGAAGTACGTGAAGATCATCAGGAACAGAAAGATGTTGTCCACGGCAAGTGATTTTTCAATCAGGTAGCCGGTCAAGAATTCGAGCGACTTGGTGTTGGCAATCTCGACTGACCCGGTGGAGTCTTTGATCGCCCACCAGAACAGCCCATTGAACAAAAAGCTGAGCGCGATCCAGACCAGCGACCAATTCAATGCTTCTTTGACGCCGATGTCATGTGAGCCCTGCTTTTTGAGCACGACAAAGTCGATAAAGAGAGACAGAAGCACGATGCCAATAAAAGTGGCCCACAGCCACAAGGGAGCAATTGTTTGCATAAGAGCCTTCCAGGTTCGAGATCGGCAACCCTGCACAGGGTGCTTTGCTGGTGCTCCGGGACAAATATGCCGGAGCCCATCCATTGCGCTAGTCTAGCGAAGTTACACCATGTTTACACTGATAAACATGTACATATTGTTCGTATAAACGAGAGTGTTTTGACGAAATTCCCTGCCTGTTGAGAGGCTTCATGGGCACCATGATCGCCCCGTCGCAAGACCGAATACCTTGCAGGCACGGCACTTCAAATCGTGCTTTGGATTGACAGGGTCCTCTCAATAGTCTGCGGCTTAGTCAGAAACCCGTGACCTGGACCGCCCCAGAGTCCAGTTCATTGCGATTCCAATTGCAGTGCCATTGGTGCTGAGAAAGAGTGGGCTATCGCGGTTTGCAGCGCTGGCATAGCTCTCAAAGCGTGCAAAACCAAACACCCGAACGTCGGGGGTCAGATTTTTGGAAGTGGCAAATCCAAGGTGGGTCAATGAGTCCTGACTGCGCAGCAAACGACGGGCGCTGTTGCGCGGCGTATTGCTGGCCCACGCCGTAAAAAATAGCCATTGAGTTTGCTGTCGCCATAGACCAGGCTGCCACTGGTCGAAAGGCTCCATCCACCACCCACGTCGCGGGTCTCCTGGGTGAGTGTGGGCTCGAAAGCCACTCCTTGCTTACGCACACCGCCATTGAACTCCAGCACTGCACGCAAGGGCAATTCCAGACGCAAGCGACTGGTGGGCGTGGGCCTTGAAGGAGACCATTTCACGCGCGGCCCAAATTCAACAAGCGTGCCCAGTCAGGCATGCCCCGGCGTGCAGGCATGGTGTCTGAACTGGCGGGGAGAGATCCGGAGAACCCCACGTCCAACTCCAGATTGTTGGTGCGGAGCGCGCGCGCCGAAGCCGGAATTGTCGGCACGGAAAACTTCACCACGGTACACGAACACGGGAAAAACCAGGCCGCGCGACGAACGGTCTGACGACACCGGGTAAGCAGGCGTGGAAGCGACGCCTGCGAATGCACCCGCTTCCCAGAGCGGTAGCCCCGCGTCCTGGGCGTGCGCTGAATGCGTTGCCCGCAAGAGGGATGCTGATAGTGCGAATGTAAATTGAAAACCAAACAGTCTAAAAGAGACCATATAGTATTCAAGGATACCGATCAGTCTAGTACAGTTCGCCTGCGCCACATTTTTGGCGATTTCAGGTGAACCCTGTTTTTACGGAGATTTTCATGAAAAAGACATTCATCGCTTCTGTGCTGGCCTTGAGCGCAGCGTTCTCGGTGCAAGCCAAAGACATCGTTGACACCGCGGTCGGCGCTGGAAACTTCAAGACACTTGCCACGGCGTTGACTGCTGCCGGACTGATTGACACGCTAAAAGGCAATGGGCCTTTCACTGTGTTTGCGCCAACGGATGCAGCCTTTGCAAAGATCCCGAAAGCCGATCTGGACGCCCTGTTGAAAGACAAAGCCAAATTGACTGCCGTGCTAACGTACCACGTGGTGGCCGGCAAAGTGATGGCGGCAGACGTCAAGGCGGGTAAGGTCAAGACAGTTCAGGGTTCTGAACTGACCGTCACGACCGCCGGTGGAGTCATGGTGGATGGTGCCAAAGTGTCAGCAACCGATATCGTGGCTGACAACGGTGTGATCCACGTGATCGACAGCGTGATCATGCCCAAGTAACGGAACAGACCATGCGGCGACTGTTTTGTCTGGTTGGTTTACTGGTGCTTGGGAGTGCAGCGATGGCGGTTGAAGAACCAAAGTATGAGATCGTCGTTCAGGACTCACGTTTTGAAGTGCGCCGGTATGCCCCATTCATTGTGGCGGAGACCTGGGTGGATGGCGACATGGATGCCGCCTCCGCCAAGGGTTTCCGGGCCATAGCAGACTACATATTTGGCAATAACAAGTCGCCGCAAAGTGCGGTAAGCAGCAAGATTGCGATGACCGCGCCGGTGACAATGGAGCCACAAAGCAATTCAGGCAAGATTGCCATGACGGCGCCAGTCGTTATGCAACCTGCCAAGGATGCGGACGGCATGGTTGGAGCACAGCGCTGGCGGGTGCACTTTGTTATGCCCAGTGAGTACACCCTTGCGTCTTTGCCAATTCCTAACAATGGTGCGGTCACTTTGCGCGAGGTTCCCGCCACGATGGTGGCAGTGGCCAAGTATTCTGGATTCAACACGGAAGGCCGCATTCACGAAGAGACACTCGCGCTTGCAACCTGGATGGAGTCGCGCAAGCTTGCGGTGGTGGGTACCGCGAAACTGGCGCGCTATGACCCACCCTGGACGCTGCCCATATGGCGGCGTAATGAAATACAGATGGAGATGCTTCCAAGCCCCGCGCGCTGACCGCGAAGCATCCAGTGCGAGTCAGAAAGTGTTAATCTGGTCCCAACCCCACAAATTGACGACTTTCAGTTTCGTACCAGTTTCCACCATGGTGTATGCATGACATCGACATCCGATCCGGTGCCAGCCCCAGAGCCGGCCCCTGGCCCCGGCAAGACCCAGGCCCGCAACCCCCTGCACGGCAAGACGCTGGAGGCCATCGTCACAGCGCTTTCCGAGCACTACGGCTGGGAAGAATTGGGTGTACGTATTCCCGTGCGCTGCTTCACGTTTGATCCCAGCGTGGGCTCCAGCCTGAAGTTCCTGCGCAAGACGCCGTGGGCGCGCGAGAAGGTGGAAGGGCTTTACCTCTTCATGCTGCGCGAGCAGCGCCGCCAGGGCGGAGCCTGATATGCAACAACCCGACACCACCGACCAGCGCCTGACCGATCTGGAGATCAAGGCCAGCTACCAGGAAGACCTGCTGGACCAACTCAACCAGGTGGTCGTGCGCCAGCAACAGGAGATCGACCTGCTGATGCGCGAGGTGCGCCAGCTACGCCAGCAAGTGCCCGAGGGTGCGGGCCAGACCTTCAGCCGGGCCAGTGAAGAATTGCCACCGCATTACTGATGATCGCGCGCAGCTTTCTGAAGTCAGTCCCATGCAGTCGCTGAAAACCCGCATCACACTCACCACACTGGCCATTTTTCTGATCAGCCTGTGGTCGCTGTCGTTCTATGCCAGCCGGATGCTGCGCATGGACATGGAGCGCTTGCTGGGTGAACAGCAGTTCTCGTCGGTCAGCTATATGGCGGCGCGGCTCAACCGCGATCTGCAAGAGCGTCTGGACTCCCTGAAGGCTGTTGCCGACACGATAGACACCACTACCCTTGCCAACACCCGGGCCATGCAGGCTATGCTGGTGGAGCGCCCGCTCCTGCACACCCACTTCAATGGCGGCGTGATTGCCTACCGCCGGGACGGCACCGCGATTGCCGAGGTTCCGACCTCGGCCGGGCGGGTCGGCACCAACTACATGGACATTGACACCATCGCCGCCGCGCTACAGGATGGCCAATCGACCATTGGCAAACCGGTTGTGGGCAAAAAACTGCAGGCTCCCGTGTTTGGCATGACGGTACCCATCCGGGATGCGCAAGGCGCAATTGTTGGCGCGCTGTCCGGCGTAACCAACCTGGGTACGCCCAACTTCCTGGATGGCGTGACCGATAGCCGCTATGGCAAAACCGGTGGCTATATGCTGGTGGCGCCGCAGTACCGGATGGTGGTGACCGCCACGGACAAAAGCCGCAGTATGGAAACACTCCCCAACCCCGGCGTCAACCCGGTGGTGGATCGTTTTGCCCAGGGCTATGAAGGTTCGGGTACGGGCGTCAACCCCCAAGGGGTGGGAATACTGGCCGCGGCCAAAGGCGTCCCCTTGGCCGGGTGGTATCTGGCCGTGGCCCTGCCCACGGCAGAAGCCTTTGCACCGATTGAGGACATGAAGCAGCGCATGCTGCTGGCCACCGTGCTGCTCACGGTCCTGGCGGGTGGCCTGACGTGGTGGATGCTCAAACGCCAGCTGGCGCCCATGCTGGTGGCGGCCAGGACATTGGCCACGCTGTCGAACAACACGCAGCTCCCCAAGTCCCTGGCCGTGACCCGACCGGACGAAATCGGCCAGCTGATCGGGGGCTTCAATCACCTGCTCCACACGCTGGAGCAACGCGATGAAGCACTGGTGCGCAACGAACGCCAGTACTCCGAAATCCTGGAGAACGTGGATGCCTTCATCTACCTCAAGGATGTCCGGGGCCGCTATCTGTTTGCCAATCGATCCGCACGCGATTTCTTCGGTGTGACCATGGAATCCATCGTTGGGAAGAGTGACGAAAGCTTCTTTGATGCGCAGACCGTGGCGCAGCTGCACGCCAATGACCAGATAGTTTTGGAGATGGGCATGCCCATCAACACGGATGAGACCAACCTGCGTCTTTTGACGGGGCACACGTCGACACACCTCAGTGTCAAGATCCCGTTGCGCAATGAGGCGGGCGAGGTCTATGCGTTGTGTGGAATTTCCACCGACATCACCGAGCGCAGCCGGGCCGAGCAGGAAATGCGCATCGCCGCCATTGCCTTCGAGTGCCAGGAGGGCATTGTGGTGATGGATGCGGAACTGAAGATCTTGCGGGTGAACCAGGCATTCACCCGGATCACGGGTTTTGCCGAGCAGGAAGCGCGCGGGCAAACCACTGCCATCCTGCGCTCGGACCGGCATCCGGCTGCCTTCTATGACGGCATCTGGAGCGATGTGCGGCGTACGGGTGCGTGGCAGGGTGAAATGTGGCACCGCCGCAAGAACGGCGAAGACTACCCTGAACACGTCACCATCACCGCCGTGCTGGATGCCAAGGGGCGGGTGACGCATTACGTTGGCAATCTGACCGACGCCACCAGCCGCCACCTGCAGGAACAGCAACGGGTGCTGGGCGAAATCGCCCACCGCGGCATCCTGGTGCGCGAGGTGCACCACCGCATCAAGAACAACCTGCAGGGCATCACTGGCATACTGCGCCAGTTTGCAAAGAAACACCCCGAGACGGCAGAGACCATCAACCAGGCGATTGGCCAGGTGCAGGGCATCTCGGTGATCCATGGTTTGCAGGGCCGTGCCGTGACCGGGTCGGTGCGGCTGTGCGAGTTGACGGGCGCGATCTCCGAAGAGGTGCAAAGCCTGTGGCAGACACCGGTGGCCTTTCAGGTTCCCGATGGTTGGCAACCCTGTGTGCTGGCCGAGAGCGAGGCCGTGCCCATTGCACTGGTGCTCAATGAGCTGATCCTGAATGCCGTCAAGCACCGCGACAAGACCCTGGGTAACGTGCACATTGCGCTACAAAAAGGTCTTCGCCCGGATATCGTTCAGGTCCGCATCCACAACCCCGGCCTGTTCGCTGGTGGCCACGTTGGCGCCACCGGCCCCCACAGCGGTCTGCAACTGATCGCGGCACTGATGCCGCGGCACGGCGCCACACTGGCACGGGAACAGCAGGGCGACATGGTCATCACCATGCTGGAACTGGCTTCGCCCGTCATTTCGCTTGATTCAACGGAGTCTCCATGACCATGAACCCCACGCCACCTCCCGGGCGCAGACTGCTTTTGGTGGAGGATGACCGCCTGGTGCGCGTCATGCTGGTCGACGGTCTCACCGAAGCGGGCTTTGACGTTGTGGGCGCCGAGTCCGCCGAAGATGCCGAGGCCTGGCTCGCCGGTGGCGAGCGGCCAGATCTGGCCATTCTGGACGTGCGCATGCAAGGGCTGGGCGGTCTGCACCTGGCCCAGCGCCTGCACGAACTCGACCACATCCCGTTCATGATGCTCAGCGCCTACAGCGATCCTGAAATTGTCGCGCAGGCGACGCGCTACGGCGCTCTGGCCTACGCCGTCAAACCGCAGGATGTCACACAGCTGGCGCCCACTATCGAGGCCGCGCTGGCCCGGGCCAATGAGCTGCAAGCCCTGCGCGAGACACGCCAGCAGCTGCAAACCGCGCTGGACGTGGAGCGCAGTGTCAGCGTGGCCACAGGCATTGCCATGGCGGAATACCGGCTCAAGCGCAGCGATGCATTTGCCTTGTTGCGCGATGCCGCGCGCAAGCAGCGCCGCAAGCTGGCGGACCTTGCCAGAGAGATCATCCGGGCGCGCGAAGCGCTCAGTCTGGATGGTGCGCAGCCCGACCTGAACGCCCTGGGCCTCACTGGCGCAAACACTATTGACTCTGCAAAACCGTTGCGGACATAATGAATTTCGCTCGGTGGCCAGCCCCTGAACCCGGCTTGGCGTCCATCTGAGGCCCTGAACACGCCTCGTTAACCCGTCCATGCGTGCTGTTGCGCAGCGTGGATACCGTAACAAAGAAGTCCCTGACCGGGGCTTGGGTGCGCGTGTTCAAACGACTGATCCAATTCCAGACCTGGGTTACCCGGCTGTTGCTCCATGTGAGCATCGGCGTACGTCTGCTGTCGCTGATGGTGCTGGCGGCCGTGGTCGCACTGGTGCTGGCGACGGCCGGCATATGGGGACTTTCCGCGTCCAAGGAAAGCCTGCGCTCGGTCTATGAGGACCGCATGCTGCCCATGCAGCAGCTGACCGAGATTTCCAGGCTCATGCTGCGCAACCGTTTGTTGCTGCAGTCTTCCCTCAGCGAGGTCAGCAGTGTTGCGGGCAGTGATCCGCTGATGGACCCGCGGGTGGCCCGCGCATCGGCCGACACCATGGAAGGGAATATCGCAACCATCGGGGATTTGTGGCGCGGCTACGTGGCATCCCCGTTGACCGATTCGGAGCGTGTGCTGGCCACCCGATTTGCCACCAGCCGCGCGGCCTTTGTCAACGAGGCGCTGCTGCCCGCCATCGCCGCCCTGCGGGCCGGACAGTACCGTGAGACCCGGCTGCTGGCGACCAGGGCGCAGGTGCTGCACGACGCCGCACTTCCCGACCTGCAGGCCCTGAGCCAGCTCCAGTTTGATGGCGCACACGAGGCCTATGCCAAGGGCATTCGGCGCTACGAAAACACCCGTCTGCTGGCGCTGGGTGTGCTGGGCACGGCGATGCTCACCATGAGCTGGTTGGGCGTGATACTGATGACGTCGATACTGAATCCGCTCAAGCGGGTGATCTCCATCTTCCGGGAGATATCGAATGGGCGCTACGACTCCACCATCACCGTGGAGGGCCGGGACGAAATCAGCAAGGTAATGCTGGCGCTGCGCGACATGCAAAGCAGACTGGGCGTGAATGAAGAGGCCATTCACCAGCTGGCGTTTTACGACCCGCTGACCAAGCTGCCCAATCGGCGATTGTTGCGGGACCGATTGCAACAGGCGCTGTCCACCAGTGCGCGCAACCGCCTGTATGGCGCCGTGCTGATGATTGATCTGGACAATTTCAAGAGCGTCAACGACAGCCGGGGGCACGCGGTGGGCGACCACTTGCTGCAGGAGGTCGGCCTGCGCATCCAGTCCTGCGTGCGCCAGGCGGATACGGTGGCCAGGCTCGGCGGCGACGAGTTCATCGTCATGCTGGTGGATCTGAGCGCGGACGAGGCGCATGCCACGCTGGAGGCCGCCGGCGTGGGGGAGAAAATTCTGGCCGCCATCGGCCAGCCCTGCATGCTCGCCCACCAGATCAACCACCCCTCGGCCAGCATGGGGCTGTGCCTGTTTCTGGGCCAGAGTGCATCCCACGACGAGTTGCTCAAGCGGGCTGACATTTCCATGTACCAGGCGAAGGCGGGGGGGCGCAATGCCTTGCGCTTCTTTGACCCGCAGATCCAGTCCACGCTGGAAGCCCGCATTGCGCTGGAGTCCGAACTGCGCGACGCACTGCCAGGCAATGAGCTGGAGCTGTATTACCAGGTGCAGATGGACAGCACACAGGGCGTGATGGGCGCTGAAGTGCTGCTGCGCTGGATTCACCCCCGCCACGGTCTGGTCTTGCCCGACCAGTTCATCGCCATCGCCGAGGAGTCGGGGCTCATCGTGCCGATTGGGGAGTGGGTGCTGCGCACCGCGTGCGAGCAACTCCGGGTGTGGGCCGACGACCCCGAGACAGCAGTCTACGGGTTGTGCGTCAACGTCAGTGCCCGCCAGTTTCGCCAGCCCGAGTTTGTTTCCGTGGTTGGTGCGGTGTTGGCACAAACCGGCATCAATCCCCAGAGGCTCAAACTGGAGCTGACCGAGAGCCTGGTGCTGGACAACATTGCCGACACCATAGCAAAGATGAAGGCCCTGAGCCTGCAGGGCATCCACTTTTCCATGGATGACTTTGGCACCGGGTATTCCTCGCTGGCGCATCTGACGGCCCTGCCGATCCAGCAGCTCAAGATCGACCGCAGCTTCGTGCGCAATATCGTGGACAACCACAATGACGCCGTCATCGTGCAGACCATCATCGGCATGGCGAAGAACCTGGGGGTTGCCGTCATTGCCGAGGGCGTGGAGACCGAGGCCCAGCGCGCCTGCCTCGAGCGCTTCGGCTGTCAGGCCTACCAGGGCTACCTGCACGGCAAGCCCATGCCCTTGCGTGAATTTGAACTGCTGGCTTTGCAATCCAGCGGTGTCAATGCCTAGAGAACCCTCAAAAAAGAGACATACCGGAGACCACCTTGCGCAACCTGAAAATTTCTGCCCGCCTCACCATCCTGATTGGCATCCTGTCGCTGCTGTTGATAGCCATTGGCTCCATCGGGCTCCTGGGCATCAGCCGGTCGAACGACGCGCTGCAAACGGTGTATGAGGACCGCACCGTGCCCATGGGCCAGATTGCGGAAATCCAGCGGCAGCTGCTGCGCAATCGCCTGGCCATCGCAGTGGCGCTGGTGACGCCCACGCCCGAAGTCATAGCCCCGGCGGTGGCTGAAGTCGAGGCCAACATCGCGACGATCACCAAAGTGTGGGAGGCCTTCATGGCCACCGCGACCACCCCGGAGGAAGCGAGGCTGGCCAAGAAGTTTGCCGAAGACCGCGCCGTGTTCGTGCAGGAGGGCTTGCGTCCGGCCGTGGCCGCCTTGCGCGCCAATGACGTGGAGGGTGCCAAACGCCTGGTGGTCGAGAAAATCCGCCCGCTCTATGTCCCGGTGAGTGACGGCATCCAAGCCTTGATGCAACTCCAACTGGACGAGTCCAAACGGGAGTATGCCGGTGCCGTGTCCCGTTTCTCCACCGTCCGCCTGGTCTCCATTCTTTCCATCACAGGCGGGGTGCTGTTTGCCATCGTCTTTGGCCTGGCGCTGATCCGTTCGGTATCGCGCTCCCTCGACCATGCCGTGGACATTTCCAATGCGGTCGCGCAGGGCGACCTGAGCCAGGCCATTGATGCGCACGGAGAGGATGAAGTGGCCCAACTGCTCAAGGCGCTGGCCGCGATGCAGGGGAGCCTGTCCACCGTGGTCTCCAGCGTGCGCGCGGGCTCCGAGGGGGTTGCCAGTGCCAGCGCCCAGATCGCATCCGGCAACCACGACCTTTCCAGCCGCACCGAAGCCCAGGCCAGCGCCTTGCAGCAAACCGCTGCCTCGATGGAGCAGCTCAGCGCCACCGTGAAGCAAAACGCCGACAACGCGCGCCAGGCCAACCAGCTGGCCCGCAGTGCCAGCACGACGGCCGTGCAGGGCGGCGAAGTGGTGGCCCGGGCTGTACACACCATGAAGGGCATCAACGACGCTTCCAGAAAAATCGCCGACATCATCAGTGTGATTGACGGGATTGCGTTCCAGACCAATATCCTGGCGCTGAACGCCGCCGTGGAGGCGGCCCGCGCGGGCGAGCAGGGCCGGGGCTTTGCGGTGGTGGCCAGCGAGGTGCGCAGCCTGGCCGGGCGCTCGGCCGAGGCCGCCAAGGAGATCAAGAGCCTGATCAACGCCAGTGTCGAGCGGGTCGAGCAGGGCACGCTGCAGGTGGACCAGGCAGGCGCGACGATGGCCGAGGTGGTCAGCGGCATCAAACGCGTCACCGACCTGATGGGCGAGATCAGTGCTGCCAGCAACGAGCAGAGCCAGGGCGTCAGTCAGGTGGGCGAGGCGGTGATGCAAATGGACCAGGTCACCCAGCAAAACGCCGCGCTGGTCGAGGAGATGGCGGCAGCTGCCAGCAGCCTGAAGTCGCAGGCGCAGGAACTGGTTGCCACGGTGGCGGTGTTCCGGTTGTCCGGCAGTGACGCGCGGCTGTCATTCAGCCGTTAAGGGCGCAAGGCCGTCCCTACTGCCGTACGATGGTGTTGCCGGAGTTCTTGACCCGGTCCCCCACCTGGAAACCGGGGTCGGCGGTGAATTCAAAGTTGGCCTTGCTGTCGTTGGCGTAGTGCACGGTGATGTTCCACACGGTGTGGGTTTTCATTTTTTCCTCGATCACCCGCCCGGCATACGCACCGCCCACGGCGCCGGCAATGGTTGCCAGGTCCTTGCCCAGCCCGCCGCCGACCTGGTTGCCCAGCACGGCGCCAATGGCACCACCGGCCAGCACGCCGGCGGCACTGTAGTCGCCGGCCTTCTGGGTGACGGAGACCGCCATCACGCGACCGCATTCCGGGCACGCGGGCTCGGAAGCAGTGGCCGCTGGCGTTGGCGCCGGGGCCGGGGCCGGGGTTACAGACGGTGCCGCGGGTGCCACTGCCGGTGCGGCGGAAGCCTTGCTTTTGGCGGCGGCAACCGCCTGGTCGTATTCGGCCTTGGCGTCGCGGCGGCATTGCAGGCGCGCGCCAGAGCTGGTCTCGTCATTGCACAGCTTTTTGTCCGACTCGTAGCGCGCTTGTGCGGCCTTGGTGTCCGCGGCCAGTTGCGGGCTGGCAGGTGCTGCTGTGGCCGTCAGAGCCCAGGCGTTGCCTGCAAAGGCAGCGCATGCCAGTGCGAAGGCGGAAATCAGTTTGCGTAGTTTCATGGTTGTCTCACATGTTGAATGGGAGGATGCGGCCGTACGCCGCTCAAATGGCATGACCATCGGTTTCTACTATAGGCGAGCTTGTAGAACCTGTCATCCGGTGTGGCAGTCCACCCGCATATAAGGCGCGTAAGATAGAAGCGGACAAACAGAATAATCACCATGCCGGAGGTCACCATGTCGAATCTGGGAATGGCAGTGCGCAGGCAACTGCGAAAGCCACGCAACAGCCTCCTGGCGGGGATCGTGATACTGCTGGCGTTGGCACCCGGATTGGCATGGAGCCTGGACCAGAAAATGGTCACCATCGGCGTCACCAAAATCGTCTCCCATGCGGCGCTGGACGCGGATGAAAAAGGGTTTGAGGCCGCGCTGGCCAGCGCCGGCTTCAAGGAAGGCGCCAATGTGCGCTATGACCGGCAAAATGCTCAGGGCGACACCGCAAAAGCCGCAGCCATCGCGGGCAAGTTTGAGAAGGATGCCGTGGACCTGGTGCACAGCATTGCCACCCCAACCAGTCAGGCGGTGGTCAAGGCCATCACCCGCATCCCCGTGGTGTTTTCGTCCATCAGCGATCCCGTAGGCGCGGGGGTTGTGCCCAAGGACAGCGCCCCCGGCAAGAAGACCGGCTCCAACGTGACGGGTGTCAGCGATATGTGGCCGGTGCTGCTGCAGATGGAGACCTATGCCAAGTTCGTTCCCAAGGCCAAGAAGTGGGGCACGATCTTCAATCCGGCCGAAGCCAACTCTGTCGCCCACGTCAAAGTCATGCGCGAGGCCGCCAAGACCCTGGGTCTGGAACTGGTCGAGGTGAACGTCGCCAACAGCAGCGAGGTCGAACAGGCTGCGGCTTCACTGGTGGGTAAGGTGCAGGCCATCACCATCACATCAGACAACACCACCGTGGCCAACATTGACGCCATCGCACGGGTCTGCGACAAGCACAAGATTGCACTCTTTGCCGGTGATGTGGACAGCGTTCCCCGGGGGGCCATTGCCGCGTACGGCATGGACTATTTTCTGGTCGGCTACTCCGCCGGAAAGAAAGCTGTACTGGTGCTCAAGGGCGTCAAGCCGGGCGACATTCCGTGGGGCCCGGTCGAAAAATTCAGCCTGGTCATCAACCTGAAGGCGGCGCGCGCGCAGGGCGTGACGGTGTCACCGGAACTGCTGAAGAAGGCAGACAAGGTGCTGGAATGAGTGCGGGGGAGTAGTCCGGTCCATGCGGTCCACCCGAACCATTTACCTTGCCGTGGCGACCCTGGTGGCGACCATGGGTGTTGGCACCTATGTCGACATTGCGAATGACGCCATGCATGCCCGCCACCTGGAAATCAACACCGGGCTGGAGCGCATGGTGCGGCTCAACCAGGAACTGGCCAGCATGCTGGTGATTTCGGTTCTGGAGCAAAACACCTTGCGCACCGCCAGCTATGACACGGTCAACGCCGACCTGGAAGTCACCATCAAGTCGGTAGGCCTGCTGACCCGGCAGCAAAACCTGTCCGAGGAAATTTCTGCCCTGAGCGAAGACCACCGCGCACTGCATGTCACCGAAGAGGCCGCCTTGAAGCTCATGCGCCAGGACCGCTGGCAAGAGGCGCACCAGATGCTGTTTGCCGATGCCTATGTGCTGGCGAAAAAGATCTACGAAATCAATAGCGAGACGGCGGTTGGCGCCCTGACCGGTGAGCTGGCCCGCACCGCGGAACGTTTCGACCAGCTCCGATTGGCGGCGCAGGCCATGCGCATTGCCGCGCTGTTGGTGCTGTTGTGGGTTGGCATCATGTTCTCCCGCAGGCTGCGCGCCGAAGTCGCACTGCAGGCGCACTTGCGTGAACAGATCGCCGCGTCCAACCTGGCACTCGAAGAGAAAGTGCAGACGCGGACCGCCGAGCTCGAAGCCGCCAATCGCCTGCTGGAAGCTCTGAGCGCCACCGATGGGCTGACCGGTCTGGCCAACCGCCGCAAGTTCGATGTGGAGTGGGAGATGGAGTGGCAGCGGGCTCTGCGCCAGGGGTTGCCACTGGCCGTGGCCATGGTGGATGTGGACCAGTTCAAGGCCTATAACGACCATTACGGCCACCAGATGGGCGATCTGTGCCTGAAGATCGTGGCCCAGGCCCTGGCTAGCTCGGTTCAGCGCTCGGGAGAAATGGCGGCCCGCTACGGTGGCGAGGAGTTTGTGGTCATCTTGCCGGGTCTCGATGGTGCGCAGGCCTATGCGGCCATGGAACGGGTGCGCGCGACCCTGCAGGCGCAGGACCTGCCCCATGCGAAGGCGGATGTGGCCGGCGTCGTCACCATCAGTGTGGGGGTGGCGTCGCGCGTGCCCCGAGCAGACGAAAGTTCGGCAAGCCTGGTGCAGGAGGCCGATGCGGCGATGTACCGGGCCAAGCACCAGGGCCGAAACCAGGTGGTGCTGGCGCAGTGAGAACGCTACAAGCCCAATGGGCCTGTAGCCCTCGTCGATACGGTCTTTGTAGCTATTGTTTTTGTAGCAATCAGAACGGATAGTGCCGCGGCGTGGTCTGGATGGTGATCCAGCGCAGCTCGGTGAACTCGGCCACGCCGGCCTTGCCGCCAAAGCGCCCCAGGCCGCTGCCCTTGACCCCGCCAAACGGCATCTGCGCCTCGTCGTGCACGGTAGGGCCGTTGACGTGGCAGATGCCGGAGTCGATGCGCCGGGCCACGTTGAAGGCGCGCGCGATGTCGCCGCCAAACACCGCGGCCGACAGGCCATAGGCGTTGTCGTTGGCGCAGGCAACCGCCTCGTCCACGCCGCTGACGCGCACGATGCATTTCACCGGGCCAAAGGTCTCCTCGTGGTAAATCCGCATGGCCGGTGTTACATGGTCCAGCACGGTGGCGGGCATCAGCGTGTTGGTGGCCTTGGCGCCGCACAGCAGCTTGGCACCAAGGGCCAGCGCATCGTCGATCAGCGCGTTGCAGTGCTCCACGGTGCCCATGCCGATGACGGACCCCAGCACCACCGGCTCGGGCTTGCGCGGGTCGCCCACGGGCAGTGCGCGGGCCTTGGCGGCGAACTGTTTCACAAAGTCATCAGCGATTTTTTGATCCACGATGATGCGTTCGGTGGACATGCAGATCTGGCCGCTGTTGGCGAAGCTGCCAAAGGCGGCGGCGTTGACCGCGTCCGCGATGTTGGCGTCGTCCAGGATCACCAGCGGTGCCTTGCCGCCCAGTTCCAGCACCACCGGCTTGAGGTATTTGGCGCAGGTCATGGCCATGAGCTTGCCGACTTTGGTGGAGCCGGTGAAGTTGACGCGCCGCACCGCCGGGTGCGCCACGATGGCCTCCACCACCGCGCCCGCATCCGCCGGGGCGTTGGTCAGGTAGTTCAGCACGCCGGGCGGAAAGCCGGCGTCCTGGAAGGCCTCCACGATCAACTGGTGGGTGTGCGGGCAGTTCTCCGAGCCCTTGAAGATCACGGTGTTGCCGCAGGCCAGTGGCGTGGCGATGGCGCGCACGCCCAGGATGATGGGCGCATTCCACGGCGCAATGCCCAGCACCACGCCGGCCGGTTGGCGCAGGCCCATGGCCAGACTGCCGGGCACGTCGGAGGGGATCACCTCGCCGCTGATCTGGGTTGTGAGTGATGCCGCCTCGCGAATCATGCCGGCTGCCAGGTGCACGTTGAAGCCGGCCCACATGGCCGACGCGCCAGTCTCGGCGGCCACCGCCTCGATGAACTGCGGTGTCTTGGCCTCCAGCGCATCGGCCGCCTTCAGCAGCAGCATGCGGCGCTCGCTGGGGCCGGTCTGGCTCCAGCCCTTGAAGGCCTCGGCGGCGGCCTCGGCGGCCAGCACCGCATCGGCCGGGCTGGCGGCCGGCGCGCGGGTGGCCACGCTGCCATCCAGCGGGTTGCGCCGCTCGAAGGTGGCGCCTTTTTCAGCGCTGACTTTGAGGCCATTGATGAGCATGCTCAGGTCGGACATGGTGGTTCTCCTTGGGAATACATGGCAGAAATTGCGTGAACAGTGGCGGCCAAGTTCGGGTGCCCGCACGTTTCCCATCGTAGAAGAGGGGCTGGCCCGGCGCTTTGCCCAGCGCGCACTTTTCATTTGTCCAATCGTGCACGGGCGCACGGGTTTACCCTCAATCGTGGCCTGCGACAAAATGCGGCACACGGCCCATAATTCGCGCAGCCGCCCTCACCATTGACCAGGAATCCTATGCCCGTTTCCTCCGTCGTCACGACCGACCACGTTGCTCCCCGGGAGCGGGCGCCGGTGTGGCGCGAATGGATCTGGAAGCAGTTTGGCGGTCTGGAGTCGGACCTGTATGGCGATACCACATTCGATGGTCACATGGCCTCCAGCCATGCCGGGGAGGTGATCCTGACCCGCCTGGAGGCCAACCGCCACCGCGTGGTGCGCACCCAGGACATGGTGCGTGCCAGCGACGGCGCCTACCTCAAGATCGTGGCGCCGATGCGGGGCCGCGCCGGTGTCGAACAACTCGGCCGCCAGGCCTGGGTCAGCCCGGGTGCATGGACCATTTACGACACCACCGGTTGCTATGCGGTGGACAACCCCGAACGCGTGGAGCATCTGATCGTGATGCTGCCCAAGGCCCAGATCATGGAGCGCGGCTTGCGCCTGGACACACTGATGGCGCGCTGCCTGGGTGGCAGCAGTGGCATCGCGCGCGTGGCGCTGGCCACCCTGCGCAGCACCTACCAGGAACTGCCCCACATGAGCGCCGACGCGGCGCGCGGCGCCGGTGACCTGATCGCGCAGCTAGTGCGGCTGTCGTTGATCGAACTGTCGGGCCAGGAGACGGCGCAGACGCAACGGGAGGTGTTGAAAGACCGCATCCGAAGCTACATCGCGCTGAACCTGGCGGACCCGGGGCTGTCGGTGGAGCGCATCGCCCACGCCCTCAACTGCAGCAAGCGCCATCTGCACAACGCCTTCGCCGGTGACGATGACACCCTGGCCAGCCACATCCTGCGTTTGCGCCTGGAGGCCTGCACGCGCGAGTTGCGCCAAGCCGGCCCACAGGCGCGCGCCATCACCGACATCGCGCTGTCCTGGGGTTTCAACAACCTGTCCCACTTCAGCCGGGTCTTTCGCGAGCACACCGGCTGCAGCCCCAGCGAGTACCGGTCGTCGGCGGGCATGGGCGCGCCACGCCTCACCCACTGAGCGCTGCGTTGAGCCAGGCCAGGGGCTTGATCACGCCTTGCTCCTGCCTCTTCTCGACGTAGAACGCCTGCACCTGTATGTACTGGATGTATAAACAGTATTTTGGACTGTTGTGCGATGACCCCCCCCGAACCCACCCCAACGCCCGCCTATGCCGAACTGCACTGCCTGAGCAACTTCAGCTTCCAGCGCGGCGCCTCCCAGCCGGAAGAGCTGGTGGAGCGCGCCGCCGCGCTGGGCTATGCGGCGCTGGCCATCACCGACGAATGCTCGGTGGCCGGCGTGGTGCGTGCCCATGTGCAGGCCAAGGCGAGCGGGCTCAAGCTGCTGCTGGGGGCGGAGTTTTGGGTGCCGCTGGGAACGGGCGCAGCAGAGCCGGCCCATGGCTTCACGGCCGTTGTGCTGGCGCACAACCTGCAGGGCTGGGGCAATCTGTGCCAGTTCATCACTGCGGCGCGCCGGGCGGCGCCCAAGGGGCAGTACCAGGTGGGCTGGCATGGCGCGCACTACCAGGCCTTGTGGGCACAGCTCACGGACTGTGAAATTCTGCTCGCGTTTCCGGGTGCTATCAATATAGAAGCTGCATACGCAGTATCCACGAGGGCTAGAGGCCTGTTTGGCTTAAACGTTTGGCTGATGGCGGAATTGCGCCTGGGCCTGGACGATGCGCTCTTTCGGGTGCGCCTGCAGCAGCTGGCGCAGTGCACGGGCCTGCCCCTGGTGGCGGCGGGCAACGTGCGCATGCATGTGCGTTCGCGGAAACCCCTGCACGATGTGCTGACCGCCGTGCGCCTGGGCCAGCCGGTGGCGCAATGCGGCTTTGCCCTGCAAGCCAATGCCGAGTTGCATTTGCGCGCGCGTGCGCGGCTGGCGGCGCTCTACCCGGCGCAGTGGCTGGCCAACACGCTGGTGGTTGCCGACAAGTGCAGCTTTGACCTGCAAGAGATCGCCTTCCAGTACCCGATGGAGGCCTTGCTGCCCGGCGCCACACCGGCCCAGACCCTGCGCCACTACTGCGAGGAGGGTGCCCGCGAACGCTATCCGCAGGGTGTGCCACCAGAGGTTTTGCCCAAGCTGGAACACGAACTGGCGCTGATTGCGGATCTGAAATACGAGATGTATTTCCTGACTGTGCATGACATCGTGCGCTTCGCCCGCAGCCAGGACATCCTGTGCCAGGGCCGCGGCTCGGCGGCCAATTCGGTGGTCTGCTACTGCCTGCACGTGACCGAGGTCGATCCCATGAAGGGCCATCTGATGTTCGAGCGCTTTGTCTCCAGAGAGCGCAACGAGCCGCCCGACATCGATGTGGACTTCGAGCACCAGCGCCGCGAAGAAGTCATCCAGTACATCTACACCAAGTACGGCCGCGAACGCGCCGCCATTGCCGCCACCGTCATCAGCTACCGCCCGCGCAGTGCATTGCGCGATGTCGGCCACGCACTGGAGATTCCCGAGGCGCTGATCGTCGCGCTGTCCAAGGAGCACCCCGGCATGTACGACCGTGAGGTGCTGGTGGAGCGCTTGCAATCTGCTATCGAAAAAGTAGCTGCAGATGCAGATTCCACGAGGGCTAAGGTCGAATTTCCTTCAGAGCAGCGGCTGCAGCAGTGGCTGGCGCTGGCCATCCAGCTGCAGCGCTTCCCGCGCCACCTGAGCCAGCACGTGGGCGGCTTTGTGCTGACGCAGGGGCCACTGACCCGCCTGGTGCCGGTGGAAAACGCCGCCATGCCGGAGCGCTCCATCATCCAGTGGGACAAGGATGACCTGGACGCCGTGGGCCTGATGAAGGTGGACGTGCTGGCCCTGGGCATGCTCAGCGCCATCCGCCGCTGCCTGGCCCTGGTCACGCAGTGGCGCGGCCTGCCCAGACCCATGCGCTTGCAGGACGTGCCGCGCGAGGACTCGGCCACCTACGACATGATCTGCAAGGCAGACACCGTGGGCGTATTCCAGATCGAGAGCCGCGCGCAGATGAGCATGCTGCCGCGCCTGCAGCCAAGGGAGTTTTACGACCTGGTGGTGGAGGTGGCCATCGTGCGGCCCGGTCCTATCCAGGGCGGCATGGTGCACCCGTACCTCAAGGCGCGCAAGAACCCTGAGGCCTATGCGTCGCCCTATCCGGACCTGCGCAAAGCACTGGAGCGCACGCACGGCATCCCCATCTTCCAGGAGCAGGTGATGCAGATCGCGGTGATTGCGGCCGGCTTCACGCCCGGCGAGGCCGACGGGCTGCGCCGCTCCATGGCCGCCTGGAAGCGCCACGGCAACGTCAGCAAATACCACGACCGCCTGGTGGGCGGCATGCTGGAGCGCGGCTACCCGCTGGACTTTGCCGAGGCCATCTTCAAGCAGATGGAGGGCTTTGGCGAATACGGTTTTCCCGAGAGCCACGCGGCCAGCTTCGCCATCCTGGTCTACATCAGTTGCTGGCTGAAAAAACACGAGCCGGCCTGCTTCCTCGCCGCCATGCTCAACAGCCAGCCGCTGGGCTTCTACGGCCCGGCCCAACTGGTGCAGGACGCACAGCGCCATGGCGTGGAGGTGCGCGCTGTGGATGTGTCGCACAGTGCGTGGGATTGCACACTGGAGCAATGGGGGTCAGATCCCGATTCAGGACGGCAGCTTATTCGGAGTGCGAAGCCTCCAGAGAAATCGGGCTCTGACCCCCATTGCGGGCGCGAGCCAACCCAGCAGCCCGCTGTGCGTCTAGGCCTGCGCATGGTCAGCGGCCTGCGCCAAGAAGTCGGCGAGCGCATCGCAACCGAGCGGGCTCAAAAACCCTTCACCAGCACCCAGGACCTGGCCCTGCGCTGCGAGTTGAACGAAGCCGACCTCAAGGTCCTGGCCAGTGCCGATGCCTTGCAGTCCCTGTCCGGCCACCGCCGCCAGCAGGTGTGGGATGCCGCCGCCCTGAAGCCGGCCCCCGCGCTGCTCAAAGGGGTGCCGATTGCGGAGGAAGAACTGCTGTTGCCCGCCGCACCTGAGGGCGAGGAGGTGGTGTTTGACTACGCCGCGCTGGGCCTGACCCTGCGCTCCCACCCCTTGCAGCTATTGCGCGCACAACTCATGCAGAAGAAGCTGCTGACGGCGGCGCAGATGGCCGACTACCCCAGCGGCCGGCTGGTGCGTGCCTGTGGCATCGTCACCATGCGCCAGCGCCCCCAGACCGCCAAGGGCGTGGTGTTTGTGACGCTGGAGGATGAGACCGGCAGCGTCAACGTGGTTGTGTGGAAGGCCGTCAAGGAACGCTTTCGCCAGGAGGTCTACCAGTCCCGCCTGCTGGCGGTGTACGGCGTGTGGCAGCGTGATGAAGAGAGTGGGGGACAGGTCAGACACGTGATTGCCAAGCGGCTGGTGGACCTTACGCCCCTGCTGGGGGCGTTGGCCACCACCAGCCGGGATTTTCATTGAGGCAGTGAATCGACATTACCTACGGTTGTCTTCTCCGCGCTTGCGCTCATTGTCCGGATCAACGGGCCTGCTGGCAGCCGGCCTGCGTCTATCGGCGCCCGGCTCAGCCCTTGGCGCTGTTTGGGCTTGTGGTGGCGGCGGTGGCACCGCCGACGGGCCGCGCTCCTCGCCTCTTTGACGCTGTTCGGGCCGGCCGCGTTGCTCCGGTGGCCGTGCTGCAGGTGCCGGGACAACTTGCGGTGCTACGGTCGGCGTTGGTGCAGTGACGGTTGGTGGCGGAACAACCGCCTGGCCACGCTGGTCTGCCTTGCCACGCTGATCGGGTTTTCCGCGTGAATCTTCCGCCCTGGCAGCGGGCACCGCTGGTGGGGGACGCACGGTCGGCGGCGCCACCTGTGCTGGTGCCACAACGTTGACTACCGGCGCTGGTGCGGCGGCTGCCGGTTTCAATGCCTTGCGGATATCCTCGTCAAGCGGGTGGCCCGGCTTGCCTGCCAGTTGCTCGCGTTGGGCTGCAAAACCGGCGTGGGCTGCAGCCGGCGCGGTGCGGGCGACCACCGGCCGCTCGAACACGCGCTCGGGCGGCCCTTCGCCCCGTTGTGGGCCACGTTGTTCACCCCGCTCACCACGGGCGCCGCCGCCACGCACGCTTCGCTCCGTCGGCGCCACAGTCGCCACGTTGGCCACTGCAGCGCGCGCCAGCTGTTCGCGCGACACCCGCACTGCGGCCCTGGACACCGGCTGCGATTGCACGAAGGCGGTCACTGGCACGGCGATCACGGCCCCCGGCACAGCCCGGTTGGCGTAAATGACATTGGTGATGTTCGTGGTGTTGTAAGTGTTGTAGGTGTTGTGGATGACGGTGGTGTTGACCACCGTGTTGCTGCGGTTGATCTGCTCGAAATAGCCACGGCTTACCGGATAGGACGGCCGATAGACCTCGCGCGGCGCCAGCGGGAACCAGGCCACACCACCGACAGCGCCGCTGGAGATCGTCAACTGGAAGTTGCTGCCACCGACGAACACCACCAGCGCCGGCGCGTAATAGGCCGGGGTGCGCACCGGGCCGGGTACCCAGACCCAGGTGCCCCGCATATGGGCCCAGCGGCCGTAATGGGATACCGCGAAGCCCCAGGGCGCGTCATCGACCCAGGTCCAGCCCCAGGGGTCAATCCAGGTCCAATGGCCGTCGCGGTACGGGGCCCAGCCGGCCGCTACACGGTTGGGGACCCAGACGTTGCCGTAACTGGGTTCGACCCGCCACGTGCCGCTGGCATCCAGGTCCTGATAGCCGACCACATCGGGCGAGACATAGCGGGCCGAAGGCGAGTTGTCGTAACCGCGGTCACGGCTGCTGGCCCAACGGTCAAATTCGTCGACCGGCGGCGCGGTCAGGTACTCGTATTCGCGCAAACCGGTCCCCGTGAAGCGATACGGCTGGCGCGCATCGATGACATACGCGGCGCCTTCGCCGTAGGCCTCTCCCTGGCCCTTGCGCACGATGATGTCGGTCGCATTGCCATCGGGGTCCACCGCGATCCGGTATGCCCCCGGTTTGCGCAGCGTAAAAGCGAGATTGGGCGTGTCGACCTCCACCACCTGGTTGGGCGCCAGGCGACGCACGCGAACGTTCAGCGTGCCCTGCGTCAGTTGCAGTTGGGCGATCCTGTCATCCAGATTGAGCACAACGACACTGGTTGCGCCGTTCATGCGCACGCTCGCCCCGCCGATCTGGATTTCGGCCCGCGCACCCCGATCGGTCCACAGGCGGTCGCCCGAACCCAGCGGACGATTCATCGTCGCCGGGTCCCATTCGGTCTCGCCGGCGGGCGAGAAACTGACCGCACCGCTCATATAGCCCAGACGTGCGACGCGCGACGGCGGGTCTGCGTTGGCCCAGCCGCTGAAAGCCAACAGTGCGATACCGGCGACCAAGGCGGCGGCGCGCAGACGGAAAGTTTGCAATTGCATGGCGATTCCTTACGAAAGAGTTCTCTCGCTGAGTACCCTAACGTTTGCCAGGCGCGTCGTCCGTTCGCTAGCGCACGACGCCCCTATTGGAGGAGCGGCTCGCTGCCAGCCGGGATCTTCCTTGGGGTCAAGCCGTCTCGCAGCAGGGGTTCCACTGCAACTGCCGTCAGGGGGCGACTGAACAGGTAACCCTGTGCCTGGTCGCAACCGTATTGGGTGAGGAAGTTCAACTGGTGCTGCGTTTCGACACCCTCGGCAACGATCGTCAGTTGCAGTGTGTGGCCGAGTTGGAGGATGGCCCGAACGATGGCCGCATCGTCAACGCCGGCGGCCAGATCGCGTACAAAGGACTGGTCGATCTTGAGCTTGTCCACGGACAGGCGCTTCAGGTAGGACAGGCTGGAGTAGCCCGTTCCAAAATCGTCGATGGAGAGCTGAACGCCCAGTTCCTTGAGGCTGTGCAGGGTTTTCATCGCGGCTTCGGCGTCCTGCAGCAGAATGGATTCGGTCAGTTCGAGTTCCAGGCAAGGGGCTGGGAGGCCGGACCGGGCCAATGCTGCCTTGACGGTGTCCAAAATATTGCCCCGGCTGAACTGCAAGGCCGAGAGGTTCACCGCCATGGTGGGTAACAGCAGACCGGCTGCCCTCCAGGCCGCTGCCTGTCGACAGGCCTCATTCAGAACCCACTCACCGATGGCAATAATCTGTCCGCTTTGCTCGGCGGCCGGGATGAAACTGCCCGGCGCAACCAGCGGGCCGTCCGATGGCTGCCATCGCAGCAAGGCCTCGACGCCGATGATGCTGCCAGACGCAATGTCGACCTGCGGCTGGTAGTGCAACAGGAACTCCCCGTTTTTCAGGGCCTTGCGCAGGCTGGCCTGAAACTGCATGTGGGACAGGGCGTCGACATTCATCTCGCTGGCAAAGAAGCTGTAGACGTTCTTGCCGCTGTCCTTGGCGTGGTAGAGCGCCGTGTCGGCATGTTTTGCGAGTGCGTCGAAATCCCCCGCATCATCCGGGTACAGGCTGATGCCAATGCTGAACGTTGTCGTCAGCGCCTGGCCCGCCACCTCGAAAGGCTCGGCGATGGCATCCAGGATGCCTTGGGCCACGCGGGCGACGACGTCGACATCGGTCAAGCCTCCCATCAGGATGATGAATTCGTCACCGCCCTGCCGGCAGATGGTGTCGCACTCGCGAAGGCAGCCGCGCAGCCGCTCTGCCATGGCAACCAGCAACCGGTCGCCCATGGCGTGGCCTAGGCTGTCATTGATCTGCTTGAAGTTGTCCAAATCGAGAAAGAGCATGGCCACTTTGCAGTCGTCACGTTCAGCTTGCGCCACGGCGAAATCAAAGCGGTCGCGCAACAACAACCGGTTGGGAAGACCGGTGAGCACGTCATGGTGGGCCAGAAAGGCCAGTTTCTCTTCGGCGACTTCCCGTTGACCGCGCGCGCGCAGACTTTCAATACCGTAGGCCAGGTCACCTGCCAGCTCTTCCAGCAGTGCAACTTCCTCGGGAATAAAGCCGTCGACATCGGCTGCATAAATCGTCAATGCGCCAAAGGTGCGGGTTTTGGACCGCAGGGGCAGGCCAATGCTGGATCGAAAACCGTGGGCTATTGCCGCTTCGCGCCAGGGCGCTGTCGCCGGGTTGATGGCAAAGTTACGATTGATCTGGGTTTGCCCGGACTTGACGGCCGTTCCGGTAGGTCCGAGACCGAAAGCGGAGTCGTCCCAGGTAATGGCCACCGTATCCAGATAGTCGGTACGTGAACCAGCCCGGGCCACCGTTCGGACTGAATGGTGGGTGTCGTCTTCGGCATAGCCTACCCAGGCCATCTGGTAGCCGCCCTTGTCGATCACGAGTTCGCAAATCTGCTCCAGCAGGCGTTGCTCCCGCTCGGCATGGACCAGCACCGTGTTGCAGTCGCTCAACAGTCGCAGGGCACGGTTGAGCCGTTGCTGATTGGCCTCCGCAAGCTTTTGCTGGGTGATGGCGTCGAACACGGCCACAAAGCAATTCGTCCCGGCGTTGTAGGCGGATACCGAGAACCATTGGTGCAGGCCCGGTACATGGATCTCAAGCTTTTCGGGAGCACCACCAGCAGCAACGCGGCCATACAGCGTCAGCAGGTCGGAGTTGGTCTGCGCAAAACCCGGAATCAGTGTGCTGACACGCTTGTCAACGGCGTCCTGCAGCCCTGTCAGACGGGCAAAGGACGCGTTGACTTCGAGATAGATGAAATCCACCGGCTGACCATTCTCGAAGAGCATTTGGCAGTAGGCGAATCCTTCCAGCATGTGGTCGAAGAGTGAGCGGAACCGGGCCTCGCTGCTGCGCACCGCTTCGGCGGCTTGCTTGCGCGCCGTGATGTCGCGCAGGAAGACCAGCGAGCCGTCTGCGTCATTGAAGCGAAAGGGGACGGCCGAGACCTCGACTTCAACCGGTGTGCCGTCCAGTTTGAGGTAGGTGAGTTCGATGGTTGGCACACTGGTGCGCTGTTCGTTCAATTGGTGGATTCGCTGCGTCACGTTGGCCCGGGAGTCTGGATGGACCAGGCTGGTGATGCTGCGCCCCAGCAGTTCCCCGTCATCCTTGGCTCCCAGTAGCGTCAACGCGGCGCCATTGGCATACGCAAAACACCCCATGGTTTGTATAAAGATGGCGTCGGGAGCCTGTTCAACCACCAGGCGAAAACGCCGCTCGCTGTCGGCGAGTGCGGCTTCAAATTTCTGGCGGTCGGCGATCAGCTGGTTGAAGTGGTAGACCATGCGGCCGACCTCATCGTGCCGCACGATCGCAATGGGCGTCAGTGCAGTCGGTCCGCCCGCCATCTGTTGCATGGCTTGACTGGCAGTGTCAAGGGGCCCCAACACCCGACGCACCATCCACCAGATGATGAACGCGGCCGCCAGTGTCAGCAGGCTGGCGGTGACATAGAGGTAATTTTGCAGCGTGCGTATGGGCCCGAACGCAATGTCAGTCGGCAGCGCCTGCAGAATCAGCCAGTTTGCGGTTGGGACGCGCACGCCGGAGTAGAGCTTGCTGACGCCCTCTGAACTGAGTGCGACGGTCGAACCTTCGAAGCCGTCCACCATCCGGTCGAGCATCTGGTTTTGTCCCCGTGCTGAAGTCGGCTGCATGATCCGCTTGGCATCGGTGGCGGTCACGAATATCTGGTCGCGCAGCGATAGGACGTAATACTCCGCACGCCCGATCAGCGCTGGATCCGACACGAATCCAAGAAAGTTGGGCGCGTTCAGATCGGTGAATGCGGTCATTACGGCGCGCAACTTTCCGTCCTTGTCCAGCACGGGAACCGCCGTGGGAAGCACGGCCCGCTGCAGTGCCCGCCCGATGATGGGCTTGCCAATGTAGGGTTGGCCGGTTTCAACGACCTGGCGGAAGTAGTCGCGGTCGCCAATGTAGCGGCCACGCCGCCCGGGCAGCTCGGGGTAGTCGGCCAGCGTGATGCCGTCCAGCCCGGTGACTGCAATGCCGGCAGAAAATATGACCTGCATGTAAGGGTGCTGGGCCAATGGGGTTGCCAGCGTTTCATAGCGCAAGTCACTGGGCAGTCCGGCTGCCAAGCGCGTCATTCCAATGATGTTGTCTTTGAGCTTGGCCTCCACCTGCGCCGCCACCCGTCGGGTGTTGGCCAGCTGTTGCTCTGCGAGCAGTGTTTCGAGTTGCGAATGCAACACGGTGGACGACAGGACAGCCAGCACCCAGATAAACACGACAAACAGCGCGGCCGTCATGGCGATCAGCCGGGTCTTGAGAGATGCTGCTTGGATCCTTGGGGTCATCCAGTGAAGCCCGGACGCGATGCTGTGGGTCACTACTGCTTTCTTGGATAGGCTATTGCAAGTGGCTGTGCGAGGCGCGGTCGGGAGCTAGGTTATCAGCGTTTTCTGACACGACCCAAACAACCGTCGGGCACCCATGCCAAGAGGACGAAGCAAGCTTAGCGGAACCCCCGCGCCGAAATCTTGATGTGGGTCAGTACCGTGAGATTGCGCGGGGGCAGGGCCGTCGCGCTTCCCAACCCATCCCCCGCTACAACTTGATCTCAACCCCAAAGTTAAAGCTGCTGCGTCCGCTGCGCAGGGTGTTGCTGGCATAGCCGTCGCTGGTCTGGGTCAGCGATTCGTTGTCCACGGGTGCCAGGTTGTTCACCGACACACGGGCCGACACCTTGGGACTCATGACCCATTGGGCGAACAGGTCGATGCTACGGCTGCGTGAAACGTCCAGCGTTTGCGAGAGAGACTGTTGCGTGGTGTAACCCGGCGTGAAGGCCAGGCTGCCACCCAGCATCAGGGGCAGGCCGCTGACCCGGTAGTCAAAGCCAAAATTTCCGGACCACGGTTGCTGGCCGTCCAGCCGGTTGTTCGGGCCGGGCAGGGCCTCGACGCTGGACTGGTAGAAGTTGACCGCGCCCCGCAGGTTGAGCGGCAATTTGGCGTCCACCAGGCCGGGCGCCAGCTCACCGGCGCGGCCCTTGATTTCCAGCTCCAGACCGCGGGTCATGGCCTTGGAGAAGTTGACGGGCTGCGACACCCAGCGCGGCACTGCGGACCAGGCCACGCTTTGCAGACTGGTCACACTGCGGATCAGGTCATCGACCTTGCGGTAAAACACCCCCACGCTGATCAGGCCACCAGCCGGCAGGTATTTCTCGAACGCGATGTCCAAGCCCGTGGCCAGCTCGGGTAGCAAGGCGGGGTTGCCCATGCGGTCCGGGGACAGCTCGGTATTGGTCTTGCTGGTGTCGGCGAACTGGCCGCTGAGGTAGGGGCGCGCCATCAGAGCCGACAGGTCGGGTGCCTTGTAGCTGCGTGTGATGCTGGCGCGAATCAGGTCGCGTCCCGCGGCATCCAGTTTGTAGTTGAGGTGCACCATGGGTGTGGTCACATTGCTGGTGTTGCTCAAGGGGTTTGCGATGCCGTCGCTCTCGCTGGCGATCTGTTCGGAGCGCACACCCAGATAGGTCGACCACTGTTTGTTGATCTCCCACTCGTCCTGGACAAACAGTGCGCGCCGTGCAATCTTGGCGGCGAACGGTTGTCCCTCAAAATCCGCCAGCAGCGGTACGCCCTGCTGGGTGATGGCACGCTTTTCGTCGCGCTGGCGCCATTCCAGGTCCCAGCCGACGGTCAGGCTGTGTTCCGCATTCAGCAATCGGCTGTAGTTGCCCGCTTGCGTCAGGCTCAGGTCCGCGTTGTCGGCAATGATGCGCCGTTGCGGCTGTACCAGCCCCGCACTCTGCCCGTCAAAACTGCCTTTGGAGGCCGACAGGCCGGCCTTGAGCTCGATGCGTTCGGCGCCACTCAAGTGGTTGACCCATTGCAGGTTGCTGCGCACGCTTTGCCAGCCACCGCGGTATTCGCCATCGTCTTCCAGGCTGGGGTTGCCCGAGAGCACCTGGTTCTGGTAGCTGGCCTGGTTGTTCCAGATGCCCTTTTGCACAAAGCTTTGCCAGGTCAGCGTTTCGTCGTCGCTGATCCGCCAGTTCAGGCGCGGGCCGATGTTGATGCCATGGCCAAACGACAGGGATTCAGCTTGTTGCCGTGCGAGGGACGCCAGGCCATCCAGCCCCGGTGCGCTGCGCCAGGCGACAGTGTCGTTGCGGTTGCGCCATTGAAACAGGGAGATGGGCAGGGACAGGGAAAATCCATCCCACTTCTCTCCCAGGGTCCAGCTGCCCGACACGGTGGGGCGGTCCACGCTATAGCCCACGCCCACACGCAGATCCCGCTGCGAGACCTTGGGCGCATCTTTCAAAATGATGTTGATGGCACCCGCCACCGCTTGCGCACTCTGGTTGGCGGTCGGGCCTTTGGTGACCTCAATGCGCTCCACCTGCGCCGGGTCCAGCTGGTCCAGCGCAAAGCCGGGGGGAGCCGGGTCGCCGTTGATCAGAATCAGCGTGTAGCCCGAACCCAGGCCCCGCATGCGCGGCGCGTTGCCCTGCATGGTGATGCCGGGCAGGCGCTTGAGCACGTCGGCCACATTGTTGTCGCCATATTTGTCCAGCTCTTCGCGGCCGTAGACCTGCTTGGCGATTTGCGAGCGGCGCCGCAGGTCGTTGTCGCTGGCTTGCTTGCCCAGAATCTCGACGCGCTCCAGTTTGCTGCCCGGTGCCCGTTGTGCCGGTTCACCGGTGCCACCCGGCACCTCTTGTGCCGAGGCCGATGCTGCAGAGAGACCCACGAGGGCTACGGTGCACGCATAGTTGCTGAAAAACTGCTTCAAAACTGACTCCAGAATGGATACGGATGGCGGGACCGCATGGCGGCGCGCAAGGGTTAGGAAGCGATTGTCATGGATTGGCTGACAATCGGCCCATGCAGTCCCCATTTCACTTTTTCCGCACCCTCTTTTTCGCCTTGGTGGTGCCCACACTGGCGGTGTTTGCGCATGCGCAGGGCTGGCCCACCGCCAAACCGATACGGCTGGTCGTTGCCTACCCACCCGGTGGTGTGAGCGACACCGTGGCACGCTTGCTGGCCGAGCGGCTGGCCGTACAGCTGGCCACCCCGGTGCTGGTGGAGAACCGCGCGGGGGCCAGCGGCAGCATAGGGCTGGATGCGGTGGCCAAGGCGGCGCCCGATGGCTATACGCTGGGCTTTGCCGCGATCAGTCCGTTGACGCTGAGCCCGCATCTGGGCACGCCACCGTTTGACCCGCTGAAGGACCTCACACCGGTGGTCAGTGTCATGGTTTCACCGGTGCTGTTGCTGGCAACGTCGGCCACCCGCGCCAAGGATTTGCGCGAGCTGCTGCTGGAGGCGCGTGCCCGTCCCGGCGCCGTGCGCTGGGCCACATCGGGTGTCGCGTCAATAGGGCACATCATGCTGGCCCAACTCGCCGCGGGGGCCAAGGTGGACGTCACCCATATTCCATACAAGGGTGGCGGCCGGCAGATTACCGATGCCTTGGGTGGGCAGTTTGAGCTGCTGTCCGTCAACACCGGCCCGACCATCGCGCAGCACATCCGGGCGGGCAAGCTGCGCCCGTTGGCGGTGGGGGCGCCCACGCGGCTGGACGCCTGGCCGCAGGTTCCGACGCTGTCCGAGCTGGGCTTTGCTTCGGCCAATCTCATGTCGGTGTTTGGCGTGTTTGCGCCGGCAGGGGTGCCGGGCCTGGTGCTGGAACGGCTGAACCTGGAAGTCAACAAGGCACTGGCCTTCCCCGCGCTGCACGAGCGCCTGATCAGCAGTGAAAACGTGCCTACCGGCGGCAGCGCTGCGGATTTTGCGCGCCAGATTGCCGCCGAATTTCACAGTAACGCGCGCATCATCCAGGCTGCCGGTATCAAGGGGGAATAGTTTTTTTGGGTTTTGCGTAAGAGATGGCGCCGGTGCCGGGTTTAAGGTTTATATGCAAGCTGCCACCATTGCCTCTCACCGCTTCGGCTACACCGAAACCAGTCTGCGTGCGGTACAGCCCGACCCGCGGGGCTGGGTGCTGGACCAGTTCCGCCAGCCTGCCGCCATGGATGCAAGTGGACTGCTCGACAGCGTGGCCGCGATGCAGCTCACCCGCGAGGTCCTCAAGGGCGCCTTGCAGGCCAAACCGGATGCGGATGGCAAAAAGCCGCAGGATGCACCGGGGCCGGCAACGCCGTCGCGCCTGGAGCTGCGCAAGACCAATCTCAAGGGCCTGCAGCGCCGCTGGCAGCACATCGTGGCCACCCCCACCCCGGTGGCCGAGCGCTGGGTGCAGTTCTGGGCCAATCACTTCTGTGTCGCGGCCACCAAGGGCAGCATGCTGGCACTGGTGTGGCCGCACGAATACGAGGCCATCCGCCCCAACGCCTTTACCGACTTCAAGACCCTGTTGCGCGCCGCCGTGCTGCATCCGGCCATGCTGCTCTACCTGGATAACGCCCAGTCCATCGGCCCGGATTCACTGGGCGGCCAGCGTCGCAAAAAGGGCCTGAACGAGAATCTGGCGCGTGAACTGCTGGAGCTGCACACGCTGGGCGTGAACGCTGGCTACACCCAGGAGGATGTGACCCAGACCGCCCGGCTGCTGACCGGCTGGACGGTGGGGCCGCAGACCGGGGGAAAAGTTGCATTCGTCCCCGTGATTCACGAGCCCGGCAGCAAGACCATACTGGGCAAGCGATACGCGGAAGGGCCCCAGGCCCTGGACCAACTGCTGGGCGACTTGAGCGTGCACCCGGCCTGCGCCCGGTTCGTGGCGACCAAGCTGGTGCGGCATTTTGTGACGGATGAGCCACCTGCGGTGCTGGTGGACGCGGTGGCGCTGCGCTTCCGCGAAAGCGGTGGCGATATGCAAGCCTTGGCCCGTGCCCTGTTTGGCCACGACCTGGCCTGGAGCCCGCACCATAGTCCGAAGTTCAAGCGTCCGGAAGACCTGGTGCTGTCGGCACACCGCATGCTCAAGATGCCGGTTGCATTTGTGGAGCAAACGGTGCGGACCTTGCAGGACATGGGGCAGGCGGTGGGCCGGGCTCCGTCGCCCCAGGGTTGGCCGGATCGCACGGAAGACTGGCTTTCACCCGATGCCTTGCTGAAGCGGGTGCAGTGGGCAGACCACTTTGGTTCGGCCAACAGCGATGCCGCCGATGCGCGGGCCCTGTCGCGGCTGGCCTGGGGCGAAGACCTGAGCGACACCACGCTGAAGCACATCGAGCGCGCCGAAAGCAGCGCGCAGGCCTTGGCCTTGGCTCTGGCTAGCCCAGAATTTCAACGGAGATAGGCAGCATGACCCTACCCATGAATCGCCGCGCCGCATTGCATTGGCTGGGTGCGGCCGCAACAGCCTCGGCCTGGCTGCCCGCACGCCTGGCACTGGCCGCACCGTCCCATGCACAGGACCCACAGGGACCGCGCCTGGTGGTGGTCCTGTTGCGCGGTGCACTGGACGGGCTGGCCGCTGTGCCCGCCCAGGGGGACGCGGCGTGGTCCGCATTGCGGGGTGATGCCGATGCCAGTGCCGCGGCTGCCAAGGGCGTGCCGGTGCCCGCCGCATTGCGTCTGGATGGCAGCTTCGGCCTGCATCCGTCGCTGGCCCATCTGCACGCCTGGTACGGACAAAACGAGTTGCTGGTGGTGCACGCCGCGGCGAGCCCGTACCGCGAACGCTCCCACTTCGATGCGCAGCAGTTGCTGGAGAGTGGCGGCGACAAACCCTTTGCGCTGAATACCGGCTGGCTGGGGCGTGCGCTGCAAACCGCGGGACAGCCCGCGATTGCCCTTGCCGCCGCCATGCCGTTGGCGCTGCGCGGAGCCGATGGCGCCAGCACCTGGACGCCAGACCGGCGCCAGGACGCCGACCCGGACCTGATGGCACGCGTCGGCCAGATGTACCGCGACGACCCGCAACTGGCCGCCGCCTTCGCGCAGGCCATGGGCCAGCAAGACATGACCGTGGGCGCCGACGGAGGCGCCGGATTTGCCGGACTGGCGAAGCAGGCCGGAAGTTTTTTGGCCGACCTCAAAGGCCCGCGTGTGGCCTGGCTGGAGGTGGGTGGTTGGGACACGCACACCAATCAATCATCCCGGCTCACCCGGTTGCTCACCGGTCTGGACGATGGGTTGGGCGCGCTGCGCGAAGGCCTGGGCGCCCACTGGGCCCACACGACCGTGCTGGTCATGACCGAGTTTGGCCGATCCGCCGCCTATAACGGCACCGGCGGCACCGACCACGGTACCGCTGGCGTGGCGTTTCTGGCGGGCGGCAATGTCGCCGGTGGCAAGGTACTGACCGACTGGCCGGGCCTGGCCAAGGGGCAGTTGCTGGACGGCCGCGACCTGAAGCCGACGATGGACCTGCGCAGCGTCATCGCGCCGGTGGTGCAACACCAGTTTGCACTCAGCACCGCGCAACTGCAGTCCGTCGTGTTGCCTGGGGTTGGCAAGCCGGTGTTGAATTTTTGGCGCACATGAACGGTTGGAAAATGGACACCATGCCTGGAAAACACCCAAAGCTTTTGGCCGCTCTGCTGGCGATGCTGGCGCTGTTCGGCACCGCCGCCGGTGCGCAATCGGTCGCCGCGCCGGACCCCAGGGAATGGGCGGCGCTCAGCCCCGAACAGCAAAGTCAGCGTCGCGCCGACATTCGCCGTCAGCTTGCACAAGCCAGCCCCGAGGAGCGCGCGGCGTTTCGCCGGGACCTGCGGGAACGCCTGCAGGGGATGAACCCGCAGGAGCGCCAGGCACTAACGGAAAAAACGCGGGAAACCTGGCGCGCCATGAGCCCCGAGCAGCGTGAGAAATTCAAAGAAGAACGCCGCGAAACGTTCAAGGGATTGCCCCCAGAAGAACGCAAGAATCTGCTGGAACAGCGGCGGGCCATGCTGGAAAAACTCAGCCCGGAAGAGCGCGCGGCCTTGCGTGAAAAACTTCCCAAGCGCTAAGGTGTGCCAATGACCGACACCAGCACCACCCGATCGTCTGCGGGATTTGTAGGCCAGTGGAGCGGTCGACTGGCGCGTGCGCTGGAGTTTGGCACGACGGGGCGCCCGGCCGGTGGTGACTGGACGCTGTGGCACAAGGCCTGCGCCGGCCATGCGCCCAGTGCCACGGAGTTGGTGCAGAGCCTGACGCCGCAGGCGTACGGGCTGGCCCTGCAAATGCTACGCAAGACCGAAGACGCACAGGACGTCGTGCAAGAGGCCTTTCTGCGCCTGTGGAGCAGCCAGCCCAGTGACGCCATGGGTGCGCAACTGGCGACCTACTTCCACACGATTGTCCTGAACCGCTGCAGGACCCATCTGACCCGCCGCCGGGAGTTTGGCATTGAAGACGAGACGCTGCAGCAGCTGGCGGAAGACCAGCAGCGCGCCAACGCATCGCATGACGCCGAACTGCCGCGCGCCAGTGCCGTGCAACTGCAGCAGGCCATGGCGGGCCTGCGACCCCGCCAACGCATGGCATTGGGCATGTGGGCCTATGCCGATGCGGATGTGGCGGACATTGCGCGGGCACTTGAAATCGAAGTCAACGCGGCCCACCAGTTGCTGCACCGCGCGAAGCTGGCACTGCGAGCAGCTCTTTCTGGAGTTTCACCATGAAACCTAATACACCATCCGATGCACAACTGCGCCAGAGCTTGCAAGAGTCGTTGGCGCAATCCCCGACCGATGGCCTGAACGACTTGCAGGCCCGCGTCATGGCGCAGTGGACCTTGCGCACCGCCGCCGTAGACCCCGTGGTGGGCGGGACCGGCGGCATTTTGCAGTTGGGCCTGCACTCCGTGCGGGTGCAAGTGGTGTTGCTGGCCCTGGTGATGGGGGTGGTGCTGGGCTGGCAAAGCCTGCGCAACCATTCGGATACATCGCTGGATGATTTGCTGGAGCCCGACGTTCTCGCGCTGATGGCGCTGGGCGAGCTATGAGTCACCTATGGCCACGCGGGTGAGCTGGGCCTGCACCTGCAGCCAGTCGCAAAACGCCACAATTTCCGGGCGCGCAACGGCGCGGGGGCCGACCAGCAGCCAATAGACCATCGGCGACTCCAGCCGCATGTGGGGCAGGATCTCGACCAGGTCCCCGCTGGCCAGACTGTCCGCCACCAGAGGCATGCGGGCCAGTGCCAGACCCTGGCCAGTCAACGCGGCCTGGGCAATCTGGTGCGCATAGTTGAAATACAGCCAGCGTTTGGGCTCCAGGTTTTTGAAGTTGTGGGTGTCAAGCCAGCGCCGCCAGGTCAACCACTCCAGGTTTTGTGTGCGGTGGGAGTCGCTGGCTTCGATCAGGCCGAAATGCACCAGGTCCGTCCCTTTCTTCAACGGGTGTCCGCTCTTCAGCAACCAGGGGCTGGCCACGGGTGTCAGCTGTTCACCAAACAGCCGGATAGCCTGGGGCGGCACCTGGGCCGGCCGCGCGTACCGCAGGGCCACATCCACATCCGCCGTTTCCAGGTCCACGGGCACATCACTGGCATCGATGCGGATGTCGATGTCCGGATGGGCACTCTGAAAGTCTTCGAGGCGCGGAATCAGCCACATCGACGCAAACGAGGCCCAGGTGCTGATGGTCACGCTCTTGCGGCCGGCGCTGCGCCGGATCAGGCGCACCGTGCTGTCCATGCGCTCCAGCGACGGCAGCACGGCCCGCAGCAACTGGGCGCCGGCAGCGGTCAGTTCCACCGCGCGGGTATGGCGCAGGAACAGGGGGACACCAACCTCTTCTTCCATGGCCTGGATCTGGCGGCTGACCGCGCTTTGGGTGAGCGAGAGCTCCTCGGCCGCGGCACGAAAGTTCAGGTGCCGGGCCACCGCCTCGAACGCGCGCAAATGGCCCACGGCGATGGGCCGGGTGCGCAGGTGGTTTTCGGAGTGTTGCATGGCGCGGTGCGATGGGGCTTGGTTGATTGATGCAAAAAGGGAATGAATAGCTTATCCCGATTTCATTGGACGATCAAGGGTTATCCCGCGATCATTCAGGCATCAAACGCAACAAAGGAGCGCACCATGTCAAGCAGCAATTTCCTGGAATTCCAAACTTCTCACAGCCAGGACAGCGTCCCCGGTTTCTGGAAGTTGGCCGCCGGGCGGGCGCTGAGCCTGCAGCCGCGCCAGCCGGGATGGTTGCGGGTTGCGCAAGGCCAGGTCTGGGTGACGCTGGGCGCTCGGCACCAGGGTGCAGGCAACGAGCTGGGCGATTTCTTCTTGCACGCGGGCGAGCAATTGGCCGTCCGTCCGGGCCAGCACCTGGTGCTGGAACCCTTTGAACGTGCGCAGCAGCAAGCGGTGTTTTTTGAGTGGACGCCTAGCCTTGAAGCCGAGCAGGCACCAGCTGTCCAGAATGCAGAGGCCGTGACTCTGCCACTGCGGGATCTGGGTCTGGCGCTGGGCCTGGTGGGGTCGGCGTTGGCACACCTGGGCATAGGCCTGCTGACCTATGGCCGGCACCTGGTTTCGGGTCGGCCTGTGGTGCAGGCGCCGCACTGCAGTTAACCGAGATTGTTCAGGGTAGGCATTGCAGTCATTTCTTGCGGTGCGGGTTTGGCGGGGCCGGTGGGCCGGGTGTCCCTTCTCTGGCCCACGCTCGCGGGCGGCTGTTTTCGGTTCGCATAGATTGCTGCGTCAACGCGTGTGTTGGCCCGCCTGTTCTATAGCAGCCGCAAATGGGGCCGGCGAAGGGACACCCGGCCCACCGACCCTGCGGTGCGTGGTGTTAATCGCTACAAAATACATAGCTTCACATCCATATTTCACGAGGGCTAGCGGTCAGTTTGATCGGAAATTTGAGAGACACAGGCCAAATAAAACCCAATTTGAGTATGAAAAGACTCAAAAATGGGGCAGAGGGCGGGGGGGATTTTGGGGGAGCGGTGCGCAATGGAAACCACGCGACTGTTCCGGTTCACACCCTACCAGCAACCGCGAATTGGACTGAGCAATTGATCGTCGCGTAAAGACGCAATGCCGACCTTTGACTCTCTGATCTGGGCGCTCTAAAGTAGGCATTTGCATTTGCAGGTCGACCGACAGCAACTGAGCGTCGATTGCGCCAAACCACAGCTCGGTTATTGACGTTGGTTGCTCAGAACGTGGCTATTGGCGTTGATGGTCAACATCGTGAAACTGTGAACAACGCCTTTGGGCGATTTCAACGACAACGAAAGACCGGCAATGCCCAAGGTTCGCTGCCGAAGGATGAACCCTCCAAATATTCAATCCCGCTTAATCCACTGCTTTATCGCGATCACAGTCGCCTCTTCGATACCGTTGTACCCATGGTATGCAAATGCTTCACAAGGTTCACCCCGGGATGTGCCACCCTCCATGGCAATAAAGTCGGTTCCGTAGTGACTGTGCGAATACTCTGCAGCAGAAAATGGCGTGACCCTGCATGAATCATTTCGATGATGAACTACAAGGTGACGATTTGCATACTTCTTTGGGTCAAAGGAAGCTATACGTTGCATTGAGGAAGTGTGAATCTCTCCAGCTATCTTGTCTGATAAGTAGCCTGCTAAGCGCATCGTGTCATCAGTTCCTCGGCTTGTGCCTACCAAAAAAAGTTTCGCAGCAGGAAAGCGCGTGCCGAGGTCGTCAATCACCGCCTGTACTCTCTCTTCTGAACTGGTGGCGTTTGTAGCAACAGTAGCAAACTCATCATCAACAATCCACTTTCTTGCTCTCATCAAGAAATTGCCCTTTGCGCTGTAGACAAGTTGTCCGTCAACGATTGATGGATTGACAACCCCGCTCCCTCCGGGGAAGAGAATCAAAACGTACCGTGGTGACGGATTGTTGAAATTCAGAATGTACGGAATCACCTCGCCACTGTGAAACTTGGCAGTAGTCACAAGTTCCTCGGCAGCAACGGCCAGGATTGGTGACAGCATTGGCGCAAGCACAACGAGGCGTTTGGCTTCGCTTATCAATTTGCGTAGGCTCATATGGGACTGCGCTCCTCCGTGGGGTTGCGTCAGCTTACCCCAGTTCCGGCAATGTTGAAATCAATGCTGTATTGGTTCAGTCACAGCGCACAACCGCTTCAGACGCACACCCGACATCCAACGCAGTGATCTGGTCACCTGGAAGCAGTCGTTGGCTTCGACAGTCCAACGGTCAGCTTTTTGCCGCCGATTTCCTCAAACCGGACTTCGGCCGTTGGCCAGGAGCCGAAATTGAGGCAAGCTACTTCAACCTAGTTAATACGATAGAGGTTGTGGCATGCAACGCAGTTACCGGTGACCTCGGCAAGTTTTGCATCAATTCCCATACGATTCCCTGCTTTGAGAGCATCCGACAATTCGTCTCCCAGCATATGGGATTGCTTACTGAGAGGAAGCATGCCTTCTGGCATAAAGTTTCGAGGTGTGGCTTCGGGAGGGCGTTTACTGTGCCTCATCATCACGCCAGTCCCAATTCCAGATTTGGCGGCTTGCGCTCCATCCTGTGGCCGACCAGCCGCTAAGGCCTGCATGACCTGCTGGAGCGCTTGCAAGCGCTCCAGCATTTCGATTCTCAAAGTATTTTTGGCAGCCTCTGGCATTTGCAGCAATTGCCGAGATCCTGGATCTGGCAAATTGATGGACACCTCGTCTATAGCCGAAGCTTGGGTTGACATTGCACCGGACTTGCCGTCTTGCTTCATTCCCATCATCGAGCCCTGCATGCCGGGGGACGAATGGTCCATGGGTGCGGGTTGCGCGATGCTCGCGACCGAGGCCGTGACAAGTGCGATCGCCAAAGCGGATACAAGGTGCTTCTTCATAATGATTTCCTAAAAGTTGGCTGAATGGGATAAATCAGGACATGCGGCCAACGGCGCAACTGACGAAGGACTTGGCGTTGGCCAACCTCGCTTCTATTCCGGCGAGCGAGCCCTTTTCCGGGTAGCCCATGGTGCGCAGCTTTTGGACCACTGCATCGCGTGCCGAGGCCAGACCGGTAAAGCGGACGGTTTGATGCTCGCGGTCCACGACGAGATCAGAGACCTCGGGCATGGCTGACAGGCCTTTGACGATGGACTTTTCGCATCCACCGCATTTGAGGTTGTCGATTTCGATTTGCATGGGTATGTTCATTTCGATGTCCTTTGGGGGTTGTCGCCGCGCAGCGGATTTACTGCGGTATGGAGAAAGTATGGCTGGCAACAGCTTTTCCCCATATGATCAGAGTCATATGAACAGCGTGATTCTTCCGGCGGCCTTGAAGGCACTGTTGCCTCCAACTTTCCACACTCGCTGCGAAGGTGCACGCTTCCCAAAGAATGAACGGATATTCCTGACCGGCAGGAAGCCCGAGTGGATGTTTTACGTTGTCTCGGGGGAGGTCACCCTGGAGCGCACCGGATTGCAGGGCGAGGCCGTGGTCTTGCAGAGAACGCGACAAGGCTTCGTGAGCGAAGCGAGCCTGAAATCCGCCAAGTACCACTGCGATGCCCTGGCCATCGCCGACACGACCATCGTCAAGATTCCTATAAAGGATTTGTCCGCTGAACTCGACCGTGACCCTGCGTTTGCAAGCCGCTGGATTGGGATGCTCAATGGCGAGGTCCGGCGGCTTCGCCTGCACTGCGAGCGCCTGAGCATGAAGTCGGTCAAAGACCGCGTGCTCCACTTTATCAACACCGAGGGAAAAAACGGAGCCTATACCGCCGCCACGGGACTCAAATCGTTAGCGGGAGAATTGGGCGTCACCCACGAAGCGCTGTACCGGACGCTGGCCGCTTTAGAAAAAACCAAGGTCATCCAGCGGGTAGATCGCGTTCTATCTTTGGTGCGTGAGTGACGGTGAATTGTCTTCCCTAACGAAAGGACTTCGTCAGCAAGGTTTTGGGGGGATTCAATGAAGCACGCGACGAATTTGTAAATTCACCTGCCGGACCGGCCATTTGAATTGACAGCAGCAACGCTCACCATCCCCTTCATTCCTGCGTCAAAGTGTCCTGCTTGAAGGCATGCAAAAGGCACCTTTCCGGTTCCGGTGAATTTCCAAATGACGTGACCTGTTTGTCCCGCTTCTACGGAAGCCATATTTGGCTCGTCATGCTCCATCCCTGGAAACTTTTTCATCAATTCCGCATGCTCCTTCAGCGCGCGCTGTGTTCCCAGTACAAACTCGTGGCGCAGTTTGCCACCGTTGTGCACTACGAAGTGGATGGTCTCTCCCTTCTTGACTGAAACCTCTGCCGGCTCGAATTTCATTGCATCCGACATTTCCACTTCAATGGTGCGAGTAACCAGTTTTTCTATTCCAGGCTTTCCGATACCAGATTGGTCATGAGCATGGATAGCGCCATGTTCGTCGTGTGCCATTGCGGGTGTCGAACAGGTGAGACCTGCAACGAGTGCAAGAGCGAAGGTGTTTCTGTTGGCAATTTTTATGGCGAATCCTAGTTCAAATGGCAGATTGATGGAATCGCCTTGCCTCCACGAGTTCTTTGCAATGGCAAATGCCGACCGACCATGCAAAACATATCTTGCATTTTTGAATAAATGGGATATATTCCCATTTATTCAATTGCATTCAAATTATGCCTGAATCACGTGACGCCCTCTCGCTCGCAGCCGCGCTGCGTGTCATGGGTCCGTTGGTGGAAATGCTTCTGCGTGAAGGCGTGACTTACCCTCAGCTAGTGACCGCCCTGAAGCAAACGTTCCTAGATACGGCGCCCAGAGTTTTGGAATCCAGCAACTCAAAGGTCAATGATTCAAGTTTGAGCACCCTTACAGGAATTCATCGTAAGGACGTGCGGCAATGGCGTGAAGTGGGTGAACCTAAACTGCAGACCAAGGCACTGAGTTCAGCGATGGCAGTGTTCACACGATGGCTAGATGACCCGGACTATTGCGATAAGAAGGGCCGTCCTCGTGCGTTGGAGCGGACCGGCGGTGCGGGGACTTTTGAGACCCTCGTCACCGCAGTCTCCAGAGACGTGCACCCACAAACAATTCTCCAAGAGATGATCCGGCTGGGTATGGTCGAACGGATCGAAGCCGTCTCCGCAAACGGTGACGACAAGTTTCGTCTGCGCATGAATGCATTTGTGCCCGAAACAGGCTCAGCAGAACTACTTCAAGTTTTCGCAGACAACGTTGCCGACCATGCAGCGGCGGCAAGTAGCAACCTGCGGCGGTCAACGCCACCCATGTTGGAGCAAAGTGTTTTTGCCGACTGTTTGAGATCCTCATCGGTCACAGTGATGGATGACCTTGCCCGAAAGATCTGGATGCGTGCCTTCCACGAGATCGTGCGTGAAGCCACAGATCTAAGCGAACGGGATCAGGGTCACTCTGATGCGAGCCAGCGTATTCGCATCGGCATGTACATGTACCACGGCTCTGACGCCAAGGGCCAGGAAACCGCTCTCACATTTCACCAAAGGAGTTAGCTATGTTCCATATCTCTTACCCGCGCAGATCCGTGATGGCAGCGACCATCACAGTCGCCTTGCTCGCATCTGCATGTGGCGGTGGTGGTAGCGCGTCGCTGAATATCGTCGGGTCCGGCGGTACCGGGTTTACCAGCGGAACAGTGACCAAGGGCCCTGTAATTGGCGCAACCGTCACGGCATATGGCGTGACGAGTGGAATGTTAGGCCCGGTTGTGGGAACGACCACGACAGATGGCAACGGAAATTTCAGCATGAGCATCGGCTCCTACGCTGGGGCCATGATCCTGCAGGCAAGCGGTGGCACCTACAAGGACGAAGCTACTGGTACCAACATGCCCATGGCCAGTGGGGATGTTATGACGGTGGCGCTGCCTGCGGTGGCGGCCGGCTCCAACGTCATGGGAATTCAAATGACCCCGGTAACAGCGATGGCACAAGAATTCGCCAAAGGCATGGCGGGTGGCATGAGCGATGCGAACATAGCAACTGCCAACGCGGCCATGGGCAGCTACTTCTCCGTGAGCGATATTCTTCATGTGCAGCCCATGAATCCATTGATTGCCGGCTCGGGCGTTACCGCTAGCATGGACGCGCGTAACTATGGCATGACGTTGGCGGCAATGTCGCAATACGCCAAGTCGCTGAACCTGCCAACGTCGTCTGTGTTGGTCAGCGCCATGATGAATGATGCTGCAGACGGCATGATGGATGGCAAAAGGGGGGCCGCGCCTGTCGCCATGGGCATGACAGGCATGATGGGCATGATGGGCTCAGGAATGATGGCATCCACCGCAGGAACCAGCGGTCTGGCCACTGCGATGGCTGATTTCATAAGCTCCTCGGCCAACGTATCCGGTTTGCGAACTACTGACATGACGCAGCTGATGCAAAAGCTGAACGGCTCCAATGGGCGTATGTAATTTGTCAGTACAGCCAGCCGTCAGGACCCATAACACTATGGAACTTTAAAAGACAAAGTCTGCCTAGGATAAGCCTACTGTTCAATGAGCGAAATCGCATGTCTGATTTCGCTGATCATAGATTTCTGGTATGGGCGCGGAAGCGAAGTTGGCCGGCGGCGCCTGTCATGCGACTCGATGGGCTACCAGATACCTGCCATTCATGGCTGTCGACTTACGCCTCACTGCGGGTCCATCACTTGCTCTGAACCTGACACTCAATTTTGAATGACTGCTGCCGAGAAAAGTGGCTGGCTCTTAAAGACGCACACCCGACTTTGAAATTTGCGATCAGCCTTCTCCATAGCGGCCGCTCAAAGCGACGTGTTTGGGTTTGCTTTCTGGCAATGATTTCATCAATCCAAGCCACCGCGTCTGGCCAGAAGTCCTAGATCCGGGGGTGCAAGCAATCTGGACGTGAACACTTGAAGAACGACTGTTCCTATACCCGAGACCCAGCAATCGACTCCGGCGGGCTCAAGCTCCGTGACAAGTTAAAGTGTGAAAGCCTTGGTTGTGCGCTTGACCAGCCAACCAATCTGAGGATGCCTTCATCGGCTTAGCTGAATTTAACCAGTTGAGCTCCCCTACTTAGGGGCCTCACATGCGAGTCAAGATGCGGGAGTCAAGCCCGCACCTATCAGCGCTACTCTTGTGGACTAATCGCAGCCAAAACGAGTTCTTAAAAGTACTCGGTGTCGCTGTGTTGTGTCCTTCAACTAATGATCTCAGGACTCAATACCGCGCGTCTGCCGGTTTCTTGTCCTTTGGCCAATCCTTGACTTTGTCAGGGAAATCCGGGCGCGGTTGGTGGGTAAAGTATTCCGCCACGTCCACAGCATCCTGGTCTGTCAGGCCACCTTGGCCCAACGGGAACTTACCGTGAAATCCAATGGGCATGTTGCGCTTGACAAAAGCAGCCGCTGTATAGGTGCGGGCCATACCAGCCCCGATATTGAACGACTTGTCACCCCAAAGCGGCGGGTAGATAGTCTGTCCGTCAGCTCGCTGAATGCCCTCGCCATTGTTACCATGGCAAACGGCACATTGCGCATCGTAAACGCGTCGACCATTGTTCACGTCGGGCTTGATCGCCATATCAATCTTGCCAACGCCGCGCCCGGCCACTTTGTCCTCAGGCTTGGTTTCCTTCTTCATCCAGTCGAAATACGCAACCATGGCCTTCATGTCGGCTGATTCGACGGGTATTGGCGTACCGCTCATTGAGCGACGGAAGCACCCGTTGATTCGATCTTCCAAAGTGATCATCCTGCCCGCGCGCGGAGCGTAGCTGGGGAAGAAGGCCGAGATGCCGACGTAAGGCGAACCATCGGCCACGGTACCCGCGTTGAGGTGGCAACTTGTACAGTTGAGCTCGTTGCCCACATGCTGAGGCAGCAAGGACTTGGTTTCCAGGTTCAGACGCATGCCACGCACGAGCTGAGCTGCGTTCGGTTTACCCAGCATGTCTGCCAGGCGCGGTGTTTCGAACTTGGTCTGGTCAATGTCCTTGGCCTTTAACTCTTCACGCATCGTCTTCACATCAGCCGAAGCAATGGGTTTGGTGTTGCGACCCCAGCTTGCGCGCGCAAAGTTGATGATCTCGGCCAACTCCTGGTCGCCCAACTTGGCAAAGCTTGGCATGGTCCATACGCGCTTGTGCGTCTCGGTCTGCGCAGTCTTCCAGCCCGTGAGCATGATATGGATCAGAGTGGACGGCTCGTTGGAGAGCAATGTCGGGTTACCTGCCAGTGGCGGGAATATCTGCTTGACTCCAGCGCCGTCCAGACGGTGGCAGTCCGTACAGAATTGCACATACCCCAAGCCTCCTCGCGTGGTGAACAAATCTCCCGGCATTTTTGCGATGGCTACCGGCTTTGGTGGTACGGAGGTCATGGGTAAGTCATGCTCACCCGGCGGTAACGACTTGAGATAGGTTGCAATGGCCGTGAGATCGGAATCGTTGATGTGTTGGGTGCTGTGGTGGATGACATCCGCCATGTTGCCGGAGGCAGTGGCAAAGGCGTTCTGACCGGTCTTGAGGAACAGCGCTGTATCTTCAACCGTCCAGAGGTTGCGCAGACTCAGCGCGCGCCAATTCTCCACCGTTTCGCCAGCAAGGAAGTACTTGCCACTAGGCCCTTCGTCGCCCATGGCCTTTTCCTGAAAGCCCAAACCTCGCGGTGTATGGCAAGCGCCGCAGTGTCCCAGACCCTGCACAAGGTAGGCGCCCCGATTCCAGACTGCATCTTTGGTGGGGATCGGCTTGAAGGCCGTCGTATCGAGGAAAGTCCAATTCCATAACGACATGCCCCAACGCTGATTGAAGGGGAACCTCATCTCAAACGGCTTGTTGGGTTGATTGACGGGTGCCAAGCCTTTCATCAGGAATGTATATAGCGCCTGCATGTCATCCTCGCTCATCTTGGTGTATGAGGGATAGGGCATGGCGGGGTACAGGTTGTGTCTATCGGCGGCCACACCCCGACGCATCGCTCTGTCGAACATCTCAAAGGTGTAGTTGCCGATGCCTGTTTGCGAATCTGGCGTGATGTTGGTGGAATACAGCTTGCCCATGGGGGTTTGAAGCGCCAACCCGCCTGCCATGGGGCTACCTTTTTCGGCGGTGTGGCAAGCGATGCAGTCGCCCAGTTGAGCGACATACTGGCCGCGTGCGACCAGCGTCCTGGTGGCGGCATCCGCCTTAGGGGCAGAAGAGTTGACTGCAGCTGGCGGAGACATGAGAATTTTCCAATTCGCAGATGAGCCTGGAGGCTTAAAGCAACAGGGTGTCTATGCAAGCTCGTTGATCCGTTAACCAGAGAACAGTGTAGTACCCGCTTTTTTACCTTCCCTCAGGCTGCTTGGTT